>Ga0315294_10002033_pt1 | contig 22232 bp, 26 predicted proteins | sample YL17G13_40_MG_FD_203626 | JGI IMG/M metagenome (GOLD analysis project Ga0315294, IMG submission 203626) | Sediment microbial communities from Yellowstone Lake, YNP, Wyoming, USA - YL17G13_40 | ecosystem: Environmental > Aquatic > Freshwater > Lake > Sediment | place: USA: Wyoming | collected...
ATAAATATAAAAAATTTATATCTATATACTTAAATATTATCAAATACTTAACCCAAAATTTAATTAATTGTTTTGCTAAACTTTTTAAAAAGTGGATTACCATAGTAACCTTGAAACAACATATCCTTTTCTACTAATTTCAATATCGTTTTTATGTCGTATATGATAAAGTCGCCTTCTATCATTAGCAGTTCCTTTTGGAATAAGTCCTTTTTTTTCATAGTCTAAATGCATATGATAGTCCATATATCTACTATCTCCAACATAAAATAAAAAAAGTCCAGTTTTTTTATCATAAACTTCTAATTTTTTATCTTCCTTTTCTGCTGGGTATATATCTAATCCCATTTGTTTTGCTATTTTATAAGTTGCGTCACTAATATTATACATTTGTTATACATATACCTTTAGAAAAGGTATAACCAAACTTAATTTAATTAATTGTTTTGCTAAACTTTTTAAAAAGTTTATTTTATTAAATTATTTCTAAATAGTTAAATCAACCAAATAATATCTCTATCTAAATTTATTTTCCAACAATAATAAAAACAATCAAAATTACATGCATTTTTCAAATTTAAAGGTCTTTGTCCGTCAATTTGTTTTTCAAAATGAATTCTTTTCCTTGGTATAATAATTTGTAGTTTATCCTCTTTATCTTTAAACAAATTTCTTACATATTGAGTATTAATTTTGCTACTTGGTAATATTAATATAAATGGTTTGTCTAATTCAACTAAGCGGGTTAAAATTTCCTTACTTTTACTAAACGGTGGATTACTAACAACAATATCTCCCTCGTTATTTTCAAAAAAATCATTATCATTATGAATAACATTAAATCCCAATTCTTTTAAATAGTCTCCACTTTTTCCATCTCCATAAAAAGCTTCCCAAATTATTTTATCTTTTGGTATAATATGTTGTATATTTTCCAAAGCGTATTTTGGTGTCATATAATCATCGTGTTTTAAAAATGTTTTTGTATGAAACCCAGCCATTCTATTATATATACTTTTTATTAAATTATTTCATAAAGGTTTTTTCAATATATTTATAGCAAGTATTATCATTTTTATCAAAAACCACAAACACTTGGAGCCCATACCAGTAATTACAATTAAATAAAGTCATAGTTGAAATAGTGAACCCTAAATCATTTAATTTTTTTAACCGTTTGGGAGTGAATGAGCTAAAGCAAGCTTGATTCATTATAAATGCTATTTTCTTCAAATTGGGGTAATTGGTCATAAAATACTCCATAAAATAATATACGGCGTTTCGCTCTTTAAATATCCCTTTTTTATTTGGAATAGAACAGCGATATGGAGGATTTGTATAGATGCACGTTATATCGTTTTTTTCTTGAAAGTCAAATACGTTTTTATTTTCTTCTATCTCAGACCAAAATTTAACAGGGCAATCAACTTGGTTATAAAGACTGCCCTCTCCACGGAACGGCTCAAAAAAGATAGCATCTTTATCTATTGGGTTAAGTTCTAATAGTTTGGTCCAAACATCAGGTTTTGTTTGAATATCTAAGTATGATAATATTGTCATATATATATTATCATATTATATTTCTAAGTTTGTTAGTTTAAACTTTCTAAAGATCACTTTTTTTTAAAACAAAACAAGCATTATCAATATGTCTAATAATAGGTTCTCCAGTATATTCACTATCCCATACATACCAAGCATAAGAATTAATACCAGTTTTATATTTACCATCATCTCTTACAGTATCAAGTAACCAGCAGGGTCTAACCATTATATATAATTCTTTTAGTTTATAATTATTATCTTTCCATATTGTCTCATAGTTTTTAGAACCAGTTAATGTGTTAATGGTATAAAAAGCAATAACTTGTTTTCTTGCTATTTTTTTCATTTTTTTAATAAAGTCAATAGCAACTTTTCCGTAAGGAGTATTCGTAATAATATAATCATATTGTATTGTTTCGTCAAAAAGTAAAAAATTAGTTTCAGTTACTAACTCGTCGTATATATTATATGATACATTAGTAAAACCATTTTTTTCTAAAGTTGTTACTATTGTTTTCTCTATAGAACAACAAGGTTCTAATATTGTTGCGTTTTTTGGTATATCTGTTTTAAGATCTAATAATTGTTGTATAACTGAAAAAGGGGTTAAATACTTATCATTAACATTTCGTAATTCTTTTTTTAAAGATTGTTTTATCATTACTATATATATTATAATATTATATTTTTATGTTTTATTAGTTAATCTAACTTAATATATGTTTTGGCTACATTTGTTGAGCTTCCCATTTCAGCCATATCTTCTTCAAGTTCCTTTTGTTTTTTTGATGTTTCAGCATATTTCCCAGTAAGGAATGTATGTCTAAGCTGATTTGTCGCAATCTTACGTCCACCAAAAATAGAGTTAAAACGTTGGTTTAATTTAACTGAGTTTAGTTTGTTTCCATTTGTATCAACTAACAAATATTCGCTAGGATTAATCTTACTCCACTTTGTTAGTATGTTTCTTAATTGAACTGGAATATCAACTGATTGCTGTCCATACGTGCTAAATGTTTTATAGCGATTGAATATTAATTTATTCTTATCTAAAAAATTGTCTTTCTCTTTATCAACATTACGGATTTTAAACTCACAATAGTCTAAACTTCTGCGGGGTGGAATAAATACTCCGCTCATTAATGCTAATATAATAAAATTTTGTATTTGTTGAAGCTCATTAGCAGTATGGTCTTTTTTCTTATATAGTAAATCAGCATTTCGTTTTAAGTTATCGTATATGACTTTAACTTCATCTGTATCAACCCAATTGGCTTTTTGATTTTCGGTCTTTTCTTGCTTGCCAATTTGTTTATTATAATCAGATACATCGCTCATCATTAATTTACGATATTCACTATCATCAGTAATAACAACTAAAGCACTCAAAAGTGTTTTTCTTTTATTTGGTTCTAATTCCTTAAGAAATTCCAATACTTTTTTAGAATCATCAAAATCCTTAACTTTAATTTCACCACCCCAAATTTTCTTATGTAGTGATTTCAATATACTTGTATAAGTCTTTAGTGAGCCTTCGCTCAAAGCGGGTCTTTTATCTTTAATAAATTCTTTCAAATCTGACATATAATATTATAATAGAAAATAATATTATATCTTAATTAAACAATTAATATTATTGCTAAATGGTTTTAATTCATTTGTTTAGCATAACGTAAATTATCTGGAATACCAGCAGAACCAATACGAATTGCTGTGTCATTAAAAATATGCTTAACGAACCCTTTTATCTTTTCCTCATTGAAGATTTTCCTATGTTTAGCATCAAGTTTAGGACTATAAATATCTAAAATTTGCTTTAATTGTGGTATCATTTCTAAAGCCTTATTTTGTAAAAACTCAAAATCATCACGAATATTTAAAGGAAATGGATTCACATCAAAGAAAGAGGGTGATGTTTTGCTAAATTCAAACATTCCAGTAACTAACACACAAGTAGCGTAACTTGCTAAAACATTTAAACTTAATCTGACTAAATCTTTCTGGTCTAAAGTTTTACCTAAATTTAGCTCCTCAATAATATAACTGATATCAAGGGTAAGTGATTTCATTCCTAAAATAGTAAGACAACCGTCATTATGACCCTCAATAAAATTCATAATACTAGCTAAATATAAAAATAAATAATAATCATTAGTGCGGTTATCATCGTATAAATGTTTATAACTAATCATATCAGATGTATATTGTTCTATTTTTTCCTTAAATTTCTTATCCATATCTGCCTCGGCTGGTTCTTTACTTTCTTCTGTCATTTATATAATATAATATAATATTATTTCTAAATACTTTTAATTTAATTGATTAATTGTTATATCTAATTATATTTGTTAGTATAATTAATTTAGTAAAGGTATAATATTATTTTATATTCTTATTATATATAATAATGCGGACTTTGATCATGAATAGTTCAAATATAGTTGCTGGTACTAATAATTCAGTATTATCTTATAATTTTATAGGGGGTGGTATTACACTAAAAAAAGGGCAAAAATTAGCTTTAGCAAGTTTACAAATGTATTACTCTACCTTTAATATTACAGCAGCTAATAAAAATAATTCTTTTTCTTATGTATGGGTTAATGGAATTAATTATAATGTAGTTGTGCCTGATGGATTTTATGATATTGATGCATTAAATAATTATTTACATTTTAGAATGGTTCAAAATACACATTATTTAGTTTCAACTACAGGTGATTATGTTTATCTAATGACTTTAGGTATCAATCCAAGCCGTTATGCTGTTCAAGTAAATTGTTTTGGTATTAGTGTAGCTCTTGCTACTACAAATGTTTGGACTTTACCAGCAGGAGCAACTTGGGTAATACCAACAAATTTTATAGTTCCTGAATTAGTAGTGCCTCCAAGTGCTAATAATACCTTTGGATTAGTTATTGGGTTTGCTCCTGGCGATTATCCTACTACTGTTATTGCTGGAGTTCCACCAGCACAAACACAAACCCCAGCATATACAACAGACCAAGAATTTTTATCAACATTTACACCCCAAGTAACTCCTGTTAGTTCATTTATTTTAACATGTTCTTTAATCAATAACAATTATGCAGTTCCAAATAATTTAATTTATTCATTTAGTCCACAAGGAACAGTAGGCGACCAATTCACAATAATGCCTAATCAATATGTATTTATTGATGTTAATCAAGGAATATATAATACATTTCAAGTTAGTTTTATAGACCAAAATTTTAGACCAGTTGCGATACAAGACCCCCAAATGATTATTCAATTAGTTATTTCTGACCCCGATGATAACTTGGGATTGTAACTTGATATATAATATCTAAGTAACTAACAAACTAACAAACACCTTTAGAAATAATTTTTTTATATGTATATTATATTATGCGAATTATCCACATAAAAAAAAATACATTCGGAGTAGGCTGTAGTTCTATGTATGGTAAGGGCTTAAAAACTATTCATTCATTTAGACGCACTATGGGCAACGGAATTAATTCTGCTGTATTTGATGAAACTTTAGGGCAAATGAAACCGTCTAGGGTTTTACAAAATGTTCGAATTAAAAGAGCCTATGCCCCCAAAAAATATATTACTTTTGAATAATTATATTTAGGCAATTATAATATAAAATTTTTTTCTAAACTAATATTATACCATGTCAGATTCAATTGTCTTTGAAGAAAGCATCGCTTCAGAAGTTTCTGTTAGTGAATTTGTTGATAAACAGTTTTTATATGTAAATGATAACAACAACGGTTCATATTCGTCACAAGTCGTACTTGATACTACTCCTCTTTCTAATAGTGGTTCTTATCTTAATTGGTCGGAATCTTTCATTTTACTACCCCTACAACTCCAGTTAGATTTTGCTCTAAGTGTAGGAAATGTTGGTGTAACCTCTCCTTTAGATTATGTTGCCGCACTTAAATCTGGTTATTGGAATATGATTCATTCCATGACTGTTGAAATGAATAACTCTAACGTTATTTCCCAAACCCCATTTACAAATGTTTTCTGTAACTTTAAGAATATTACAAGCTGGTCACAAGAAGATTTGAAAAATTGGTCCGATGTGACTGGTTTTTGCCCCGATAGCTCAAAATCTTGGGCATATCTAGAGGTTGCTCCTACGTCAGCTGCTACAATTCAATTAGGTGCTTCTGGAACTGGTCTTACAAATAACAGAAATGCTCCTTATGTTTCTATTCGTGTATTTACTGTTCTTAGTGCTCCTGCTGCTCTTGCTTTAGGAACTAACAGTGTTGCTTACAATACCTCAACTAGAGCAACTCAAGTTTCAACTGATTATAAACAAGCTTGGAATGATGGTTTGTTTACCCGTCAAGGTGCTATTAACTATAATCCTATATTGCGTGCGGGTGATGCTGCTTCTAGTGGTCAAGGTATTCTTATGGCGGCTGCTCAGTGTGATGCTGTCTTTAGATCATATTCTATTGCTCCTGCTAATAATAGACGTGTATTTTTGATTGATGCGGTAATTAGATTGAAAGATGTAGCTGATTTTTTCGGAAAAACTCCTTTAATGAAAGGTGCTACTATGCGTATTTTCTTGAATACAAACCAATGTTATTTCCAAGTAACACAAACCGCTCCTACTTTTGCGGCACTTACGGGACAAATTAATGCTGAGCCTATACTTGCCCTTACTGCTTCACCAGTTATTCTGGGTGGAGGTGGGACAAATCCAGTTATATTTGCTTCTAATGGTTTTGGACAAGGTTCTGCAAATCTTACTCCTCTACAATCTGATGGTGCTGCTGCTCTTACGTGTGTTACAAATGTTTCTTTGTCAATTGTCCGTCAACAATTTTCTCAGATGGTTGCTGGAGCTCCTGCTTGTCCTATTTCATCTGTTCGTTTGTATTGTCCCGCTTATGTTATGTCTCCTCTTGCGGAACAAAGATATTTATCACTTTCTCCTACTAAGAAAATTGTATACGAAGATATTTTTCAATTCTCTTTCCCAAATCAGAATACTAACAGCCCATTTAACATTTTGGTATCCCAAGGTATTCCAAATCTTAAGTCTGTTTTGGTTTTGGCTCTTTTGCCCGTTGCTTCTAACGGAGTTGCGGCGACTGGTGGTGTTTATGCTAACAGTGTTAGGTCTTCTTCTATTTTGTCACCATTTAGCACAACTCCATCAACTCCCGATCCGTTGTCAATTCAAAATTTTCAAATTCAAATTTCTGGAAAGAATTTATTCATTTCTCAGCTCCAATACGATTATGAAAGTTTTGTTCAACAGCTTTCCGCATCTAACCAATTGAACGGAAACCTAACTACCTCTATGACTTCTGGTTTGATTTCTAAAACTGATTTCCAATCTCTTTACAGATATTACTACGGTAACTGTTCTCGTTCTCTCCCTAGTGAGTATGGTGTTGCTAAATCGGTTCAAATTTTAGGAACTATTGCGTCAAGTTTGTCTCAAACTGTTGACCTAATGGTATTTTGCTCTTATGAAAGAACGGTGACCTTGGACGTGAGATCGGGTTTGAGGTTAGCCTAATTAAGTTCATAATTACAAAAAAACAAACTAACAAAGAGTTATAATATGATAATTAATATCTAATAATTATATTATAAACATATCTCTTATTTCATAGGGTTTTTAGAACATTTAGCAATAATATAATTTTTTTATCTCATTGTATATTATCAATGGATTTAGTAGAACACGGAATCTCTGTTAGTAAAGCTCAGCTTTCCAAATTAAAAAAAGGAGGAGCTATTAATGTTAAACGTAGTATGATTGTTCCTGTTGAAGAGGCTTCACAACGTATTAGAATTGGCAGAGGAAAAAGTAAGAAAATGATGAATAATTTAGGTAGGGGTAAGGGTTATCGTTTAGCAGTTATGCCCAGCGAGGATTTAGTAGAAGTAATGGAAGGTGGTAAACTGGGTTCTATTAAAGGAACTATTTTCGACCGTAAATTAAAATCCCCAGCTGAATTACGTGACACATTTGGAGTAACCGCTATCGGTAAGGCTGGAAAAGCTGGAGCTAAAGCAACAGTTGATACTGCTGGAATTGTTAAACGTGGTTTCAATCGTGAAATTCGTGATAGTGGTGTAGGAAAAGAAATTGCAAAAGATTTAATTGATATTGGTGCTAATTATGTTTTACCTGCTGCTGGAGGTGTTGTAGGCGAAATGCTTGGAGGTCCTATGGGTGGAGTAGCAGGTGCTACTATGGCTGGCGTTGCTGGTAAATATATTAATGAGGCTGCCGAAAGAAAAGGTTATGGATTATATAAGAAACTAAACAAAGTTGGTATTTCTAAAAAAGATGTTAAAAGTGCTGGTAAAGCATTAGTTAAAGGAGCCGCAAAAGTAGGTGGAGAGGCTATAACTGCTTATACCGGTAATCCTGCCGCTGGTGCTGCTTTTGAAAGAGTAGCTAGTAAAGCAGGTACTAAGGCAATTGATAGTTCATCTGTAAAGAAAACAGTTAAATCACTTGGTAGCGAAGCAAAATTAGTAGGTATTGAATTAGTAGATGATTATGCTGATGAACATTTGAGTGGAGTTGAAAGACGAACAGTTGAAAAAGCCCTTGCTGGTAAATATCCATCGGCTAAAGATTTAATTTATGATTATGGTAATTCAAAGTTAGAAGAATTAAATCCACCCGAAGTGTATATGGGTCGTGGTATGGTTAGACGAACTAGGATGGGTTTAAGAATGGGTGGGAGAATGGGTTGTGGTGGAGTACCTATTAAACCTACACTAAGATCACAAATGGAACCATATAGAATGGGTATGGGAATAGGAAGTATGGATGATATGGTTATGCCTCCACAAGCCCCTACATCAATGGTTCAAGTAGGTGGACCTCTAATTCAACCATTTGCTGCAGCAAATTCACCTTTTATTGCTGGTTCTCCCTTATTGGCTCCTCCAATTAGAACTGGTTCTGGATTTCGACCCGCTGGAGGTGCTTATACAGGAATGGGATTTTCTCCTGCGGGTTAATTAATAATATGATATTATAATTTAAATATTTTGTTAGTTAGTATATATAATGGAAACATTAAGAATTACAGAAAGTCAACTAACACAATTAATAAATGATTTACAACAAGACCAAACATTATTGTTTAATAAAATGAAAAATGCGTCAAATGACAAGGATAGAGATCATAACAAAAATAAAAAGGTTGAACAACATTCAAAATTAATATCAAAGCTTTTAGACGCATCATTAAAATTAAAAAACTTATTGAATGAGACAAAGAATATTAAATAATTTGTTAGTATATATTAATGTTAAGCAATATAGATTTAGAAAAAATGGCTGAAAAAGACGGACTTGATTTGATTGGTGTTTATAGTAAAGATAGATTACCAACAGAACGTCAAGTGGGATCATATATAATTAATATGGACGATTATGATAATTCAAATGGGACCCATTGGTCGGCATTTAAAATATTTGATAATGGAAAAGCTATATACTTTGATTCATTTGGGGTTATATTTCCGGAAGAGGTTGGTGAGTTTTTAAAAATGTTTAAACCGATTGCTTGGAACAACAGACATATTCAAGATATAAAATCAGAAAATTGTGGGCGATTTTGTTTGGCATTTATAAAATATTTTAATGATTTTGATACAAAAAAGAATGATGTATTTGAGGCTTATGATGATTTCTTAAATGTATTCAGTAATTATCCAAAAACAAATGATAAAATATTATTTGAGTTACTCAAAAAGTATTAGATATTGAATATTATGTTATTAAATTCATTTAGAAATAATATAATATGTTAGTATATAAAATGGAGGAACAAGATAAGAAGAAAAAGAATAGTGAAAATGTTAAAGTATGGAGATTGAATAATAAAGAAAAATATAACGAATATCAACGCAATCATTATAAAAAAAAAATGGAGAACGATGATGAGAGAAAAAAGTTTAATGAGCGATGTAGAATAAACTCAAAGCGGTTACGAGATGAAAAAAATAATGGACAACAAAAACCAAAAGGTCGCCCTCGTAGAGAACATATCGTATTAATAAATGACATTCCAATAAATTAAACGTTAAGTAATTGATATATTAAACAATAAAAGATGATATTATTTAATTAATAGTTAAGAATTGAATTAATTATTGATTTTATTATATAATTATAAAGAAGTATTTGAATTAAACGCGTTTATTTTAGTATATTCTATATTTTCATCTAATTTATATGATTTTTAAGTAATTTCTTAACAATTATATTAATTAATTCATCTTTTATTGTTTAATATATCAATTACTTAATCATTATCTTATTATATACGATATATAATATCAAGTAATCTCATTTATAAAGATATGATGCATCTATTTTCGCAGCCTTACCTCCCATAACCGCACTGAATATGCGTGAATAAGCCCAATGCTGTGGTGATGTTACTTGTGGTCGAACTGATTGCGGATTTGTTTTATATGCTCCTATACCTTTATCATATATAATTTCTAAACCAGCTTTTTTATATCCAGTTATCTTTGCTATTTCTGCTATTGAATGTGATTCATCTTTATCAAATCCATATTTCATATTAAACTTATTCTTGTAACTAACAAATACCATTATACTAACATAATATAATATTTTTATATTATTTTTCGTCTAAACCACTTGTTTGTTTATGGGTTATCTAGTTATTCTATTTGAAATCTTGTTTAACATCATAAATCTGATCTAACCCGCAACGGAATGTTTGGTCTTTAGGTCCTTCTAAGTCTAGTAATAGAAAAGTCTGTTTATCTTTTGTTGCGTCTTCATATATTTCTTTTAGATGCTTTTTATCAATACCCAAACTACATTCTCGCATTATCATTGTTAAATTTTTCATACTTGAGACCTGCTTAAGAATTAGATAATTAATATTATCTCTTATTAATTTAGGTACCGCATAATAGGATTGAGAAATATAAATTAAACTACAATTTTTCTTACGACAACGGATTACATAGTCACAAATGGGACGCTGAGCTTTAGCTGATTCATTTACTAAATCATCTAGAACAATTAAATTATTAACCGTTTTATCTAGACTGTCTAAATCTGGTAAACTTCCAATCCCCTCTTCTATTTTAAAGTCGTGGTCTTTTAGTTTGTCTTCTAACCATTCGTAAATTGGTTCCGCCTTACATTTTGTAATTATTCTGATTTTTTCAAAAGTGTCTGGCATATTGTGTAATAAGTTTAATAATGTTTGTGTTTTACCACTACCACTTGAGCCAGCAATAATCATTCTAAATGGTAATTTTATGTGATGAGTTTCATAATGGGGATTATGTTGTTTAGGTAAATACTTTTTGGGCATTTTCTTATACCAATCTATCAATTCTACTTTAGACATAATATAATATAATTATATAATATTTTTTTATTATTAAAAATAAAAAATAATGTATATAATATATAATGTCAGTTAATATTCCACCGAATCCAAATGTCGATACATTTAATAATTTATATTGGGCTGATAATAATGAAACCTTAACAATAACAGAAGCCGATGCACGTTATTTAAGATTTCCTATAGCTCAAGGAACAGAAAACTTAAAAGCTATTAATGTTAACGGAGCCTCAACTTTTAATGCGGCAGCCGATTTTAATACAACTGTTAATATAGATGGTATTTTAACTATGAATAATGCTATTAATATGAGTAACTTTGATATACAAAATTTTAATATCATTTATGGAAATGTTAATACAAATGTATCTTTACGCTCAACAGGAACAGGTCATTTACAATTATGGACTGGAGGTGCTAATAGACTAGTTATAACAGATACAGCAGAATTTAGGTCGGATACCAAAGGATTATATATCCAAGGAACATTAGGAACAGATAGTCAAGTAAGAGTAGGTCTACAGACAGGAGCAATAACTCAATTAGCGGGGTCAGTAATGATTGGAGGAGGAACAACAGGAATTAATCAAGGAATAAATAGTATTGCTATAGGTCAGGGTGCGGGAACATCACAAGTTAATAATTGTATAGCAATTGGAAATCAAGCAGGGAAATTACAATCAACTACAGCAATTGCTATTGGTAATAATGCTGGAGTAGGCAATCAAGCAGCAGGAACAATTGCTTTAGGTAGTAATGCTGGATTAACAACACAAGCAAGTGGAGCTATTGCTATTGGATTAAGTGCTGGAAGAACACAATCGGCAAATGCTATAGCTATTGGTAATGGGTCGGCTACAATTGGATCACAAGGAAATGGAGCAATAGCAATTGGAAGCGGTGCTGGTGATAATGCTCAAGGGATAGATACTATTGCTATTGGAACTACATCATCAAGTGGGGGGCAAGGTCGGGAAAGTATAGCTATTGGTAGATTATCAGGAGCATCCCAAGGAGGATATTTAGCGGTTGGAGATGGTTGTATAGCAATTGGACCTCAGGCAGGAGCAAATCAAACACGACGAGCAATAGCAATTGGAGGACTTTGCGGAACATCACAAGGAGAAGATAGTATATCAATCGGTTATCTTTCGGCAGGAGTTTCTCAAAGTAATAATTGCGTTGCTATTGGTCGAAGTGCTGGACAGACAGGTCAATTATCCGAAAGTGTTGCTATTGGATTTCAGTCGGGTCTAACAGGTCAAAGTAGTGGTTGGGCTATAGGAGGCGATGGATCTGTTGCGATGGGAGTAGCAGCTGGAGCAACAAATCAAACACGACGCTGCATAGCAATTGGAGGTTTATCTGGACAGACAACTCAAGGAGAAGCTGGAATAGCAATAGGATATAATGCTGGAAATTCAGGTCAATTATCCAATAGTATTGCTATTGGAATTAATGCAGGACAAACAGCACAAAAAGCTAATAGTGTATGTATTGGTAATAATGCTGGAAATGCTGGAGCGGGTACAAATTCAGTATATATTGGTTCTAATTGCGGAACAACAAGCGTATTAGCAAATAGTATAATATTAAATGGAACCGGTGCCGCTTATAATCCAGTAACAAATCAAGGATTTTATGTTAATCCAATTAGAGGAATAGCATCAGCAACGCCCGTTATGGTATATAATACAGCAACAGGTGAAGTAACTTATAATACATCATCTATTAAATATAAAAAAAATGTAATCGATTTAACAACAGATACAAGTGTATTACATAATTTACGAGCAAGAGAATATGATAGCAAGGATGATAATACGCACCATGTTGGTTATATTGCAGAAGAAGTTGATAATGTTGATACAAATTTTACTTGGAAAAATCCAGATGGAACACCCGAAGGTCTCGAATGGTTTAATATTCTGACGTATTGTGTTGAAGAAATAAAAAAACTAAGAATTGAAGTAAATGAATTAAAAAGAATTTAAAGTCAATTTTATACAATAATATACAATAATAGACAATTATGATATATTATATTTATAAGATAGTTTGTAATGATGTTAGTATAACTGATTTTTATATTGGTTCAACAAGTAATATAAGACATAGAAAATGTGAACATAAATATTCTTGTAATAATGAAAATAGAAAAAGTTTTAATTTTAAAATTTATCAAATAATAAGACATAATGGAGGTTGGAATAATTGGCGAATGATTGTTTTAGAAGAAATGGTTGAAGGAACTACTTTATTACAATCTCGTATGAGAGAAGAAAATTATAGATTAGAATTACAATCAACTTTAAATACAAGAAATTGTGGAACTGGATTAACAAAAAAAGAATATGAAAAAGAATATTCAAAAACAGAAAAGTATAAAGAATATCAAAAGAAATATAACAAAGAATATGAACAAACAGATAAACGCAAAGAATATCTAAGAGAATATCAGAGAGAATATAGTAAAAATAATCGTGATAAAATTAATGAACGACGAAGAGAAAATTATAACTTAAAAAAAGAACAAGGTCTATAACTTTAGTATTATATAATTATTTAAAATAAAATATCTATATAAGTATATAAATGAGCACAAATATACCACCAAATCCTAATGTAGATACATTTAATACTCTATACTGGAAAACAGGCACAGGACAACTAACAATTGAAGAAGCCGATTTACGTTATTTAAAATTTCCAGTAGCACAAGGAACAGAAAATTTACAGACGACAAATATTAATGGCGTATTAACAGCAAACGCAGGAGTAAAAACAAATATTATTGAAGCAAAAATAGGAGCACCAGGAAATAGAATAGATATTGGAAAATCAAGATTAATTGGAGTTATGGATTGTAACAGTAATTCTTTTAATAATTTTAAATCATTTATGGGAACTGGAACTCAAACTGTACAATTCGATACACTTGGATATAATCTTGAAATAATTGGAGGAGATATTGATATGATAAACACATATAAACTAACAAGAGTCAATACTTTAAGTAATGATAGTCCTGTTGGATTAGTAATAGAAAACTTACAAAATGTAGATATGACTTTTAAAACAGATACAGTAACAAGATTAAAAATTGGAACAACCATAAACGCTTATGTAGATATGTATATGAATAATAAATCAATATACAATACAATAAGATTACAAAATAGTTCATTAGTTAATAATTTATTAATACAAAGTCTTAATTTACCTATAGCATTCGAATATCTTAGTTTAAATAAATTAACTATTTCAGCTGATATTCTTTTGGGAACAAATCTAAATTGTCAAAATTATTATATTTCTAATACACTATCTATTGATGGAATATCAAATACTAATTTTCCTATTAGTGCAGTTGGTACTGGGCATTTACAATTATTTGCTGGAGGAACAAATCGATTAACTTTTCGTGATACAAATGAATGCTTAGCTAATTCAAATGGATTATATATACAAGGAACAACTAACACAACCTCAAAAGTAAGATTAGGTTATAATTCGGCAGCAATAACTCAAGGTGATGGTTCAGTATCAATTGGAGGAGGTAGTGGAACAAATCAAGGAACAGGTTGTATTGCTATAGGTCAAGGAGCAGGAGTAGGAACAACAATAGCTCAAGGAACAGACTCTATTGCTATAGGAACAAATGCGGGAGTTACATCACAAGGAATAAAATCAATTGCTATTGGAAATTTAGCAGGTCAAACAAATCAAGCATTAAATAATGGGAATGTATATGATGGAGGTATAGCGATAGGTCATTCAGCAGGTAGAACAGGTCAATTTAAACAATGTATAGCGATTGGTAATTTAGCAGGAGACACAACTCAAGGTTTAGGTTGGAGTACTAGCGGTGATGGAAGTATTGCTATTGGGTTAGAAGCAGGTAGATATACTCAAGCTCGTCGAGCAATAGCACTAGGAATATCAGCAGGAGCAGGTGTATCAGGTTCAAGAAATCAAGGTGAAGCATCTATTTGTATTGGTTATGCTGCTGGATATCAAGGAGTTGGTGTTAATACAATTGCTATAGGTCAACAATGTTGTTCTACTACAACAATAGCAAATTCAATTGTTTTAAGTGCTTGGACCGCAGCATATAATCCAATAACTCAAGGTTTTTTTATTAATCCTAATAATATAGTCGCTGGAACAGGTGCATTAACCTTAACATATGACGGGACAAGCGGTCAAATATTTAAAACAACATCATCGGCAAGATATAAAAAAAATATAGAACCATTACTAAAAGATACATCAGTTATACATAATTTTCAACCAGTTGAATTTAGATATAATAGTCAGGATGAAACGCAATCAAAACATTATGGATTTATAGCAGAAGATATTTATGAAATTGATAAAGACTTAGTTGTTTATGATGAAGAAGGAAGACCCGATGGATTTTATTGGGATAGAATACATACATATAACATATGCGAAGTTCAAAAATTACGAAAAGAATTAGATGGGACGGTAAATATAATGCGAGTGATGCTTGATGATATGAACGCATTAAAAAATGAAATGGAATTAATGAAAAATGAACTTAACCTTTTAAAAGGAAGTAGTCCACAAATATAATATTAGGAATATATAATGGGGTTAGATTCTATATTCTGGTTATCATTCGTGACAATAGCAAGTGGTTGCGTAATTAAGTTGGCGAGTATGATATTTAAATCAAGATGTAAAACTTGTAAGTTATGTTGTTTAGAGATAGTGCGGGATACTGAAGCAGAAGAAAGAGAGGCTGAATTGGAAATGAGTAATAGGCAACCAAACCTACAACATCAAACTTCAACAAATAATTTATAAATAAAGACGTTTAACCGTACTAACAAAGTGAGCAATACATATTACATAAAGACAAAAGATAGTGTAAAATATTATTACATTTAATATTTGTAATAGTTCCATATATACTTGTTAGTTTATTTTATTTTAAACTAACAAATTACTAAATTATATTCCAAAGTGTTTTTTCACAATGGGGATTATCTATATATTGATTATCAAGTTAAGGGTGGTGGGTGGTGGGTGTATAGTTGATTTAAGTTAGAATAGAAAATAAAGAATAAAAAATGAACAATATTCATTTTTGACACTTTGTTCATCTTTTTTTGTAATATATAGAGAGAACCCAAAATGATACTATCCACCCACCACCTACCACCAATAACTAGATAATTAAATTTACATAGCCGATAATTCTAGTAATATATCAAGTCCTTGTTTTTTCTTTATACGATCAGCATTCATTAGTTTCACTACAAGTTTTCTTGTCTCATCAAGCAACTTAGGATTATTATTCCCCGCTGTTATTTGCCCTCGTAATATTTCAAACCTTTTAACCATTTGTAAATCCTCATCAATAACAGTAACAGGTAATCCCATTCCTTTAAATATTCCTGCGGCTGTTGCAACTTTTTGAAAATATTTACGTTCTTCATCACTTATTTGATTATATACTCTAGTGTTTGGCTTTCCACTATCCAGCAAATCTACAATAAAATCACGAAAAATATCACTTACAGCAGTAGGTTTAAAACTGGGTATTGCACCTAGACAATTTTTATATTTAACATTCAATATATCCTGATTCTCTAAATGCGGAATATTAATACAGAATTTACCAAATTCTTTATACGATGGTTGTTCAACAGCAGAAATACCTTTACCAATTCTTATCCTATTACGGGGTTGTTGTTGTAGATTATTATATTTTCCAATACCATATCCCTCAGTGGTAGGGGGCTCGTCTTGTCCCCAAAGTTCAAAAAGGTTTGTATCATATATCCATACTCCAGCTCTACCTTGTGTTTTTGTTAGTTTACCATATCTAACCTTTTCTCCACTTTTTGTATCTTTCAGTTGAGCCGCTAAATTTGGATTTTCTTTAAAATAGTTCTTAATATCTTTTAATGGTAATGATTCAGGACTATTCAAAAAGTTTCGGGTTGGTTTAATAGGAGTTGTAAATTGTGGATCTGCTTTTAATGAAATTGGCGTGGCTGGTTCTAATCTTCTTTTAAGCATTTCTCCCATTTCTTGTTCTATTTGTTGAAGATCAGGGGTTAGTGGTGGAGCACGTCTTGGTGGTACTTCTTGTCTTAATTGAGGTTTTCTAAATGTTAAATCAATTGAATTCAATAATTTCATCATAGCATCATTAAAAGAACGTCTATCAACACTACCACTCTGTATACCTTGAACTAAAGAACTTACTTGTGAAGAAGTTGGTAAATCACGTGTAAGCGTTAATAATTCTCTCATAGCTTCTTGGCGTGTAACCATATCTAAATTAAGTATATCAGCATAATCTTGGTCACTTGGTATACCATCTATTAAATCATCTAATCTTTCTAAAAGTGCTGGGTCATAGTTTAAATTTTGAGCTTGTTGTTTTAAAAATTGTAAATCATTTATATCAGGCAAAATAGTTTTTAATTCTTCAACTGTATCAACTGAATCATTTTTATTTCTTGAATATTGTGTTAATCCTAAACTTTTCGATACTTTAGCTAAATAAGCTTTCAAAAAATCAAGAAAAAATGTTGGTGTAACCAATTTAAGATTAAATCTTTTTTCCAATTCTGCCTTAATAGCTGGGAAATTTGAATTCAATAATAAAAAACTTAACTGTGGATCTCGTCTAATGTTCACCATTATATCAGCTACTTCTTGATCTCTAAACTTTAACTGTTTTAAGTTTTGTTGAGCCAACATTTCTTGACCTGCTTCATCTGCTAAAAGTTGTTCTGGTGACATACTTTCAATAGGGGTTAAAGCTTGTGGGACTTTTAAAACAAATTGTTGATTTCTTGCATTTGCTATATTTGCGTCATTAGCTATTTGTACTGCTATAATATCGTCTTGAGTTATCTTATATTTTTGTCTGTCACTTGCCGAACTTTGAGGCGGTGCTTGGTAGTTAAAATTCATTATATATATGTATATTTAGAAAATAAAAAAAGATAAATTATTTATAAATCGCCTAAATCATCTAATATTCTTACTAAACTAACAAAAATACACATAATACGATAATACAGTATCAAGTTATCCATAATACGATAATACAATATCTAGCTATAAATTACACACTACTACATAACTTTTTATGTCTTTTCCAGTCTAATGTTTGACATTCTTTACAACAATAACATATTTTTCTACAAACACTACATTTTTTACTTGCTGTTACATTATCGCATAATAAGTTGCCGCATTCTTTACCAAATCGCTTTAACGCTTTTTTATCATATGTTTCTGTTAAACTTGAAATAATTGTTGTATTACCAGTATTAACAACTAACAAACCATAATCATTGTTATCTTGTAATAATCCTTTTTTAATTAAATACAAACAATACGATCCCCAAACTACAATAAAATCTTGAGGAGTCATTTCACATTCTTTCGCAGTATCCTCTACAGTTTTTTTACTCATCATATATCCTTTATGACTATTTATAACTATTAAACGTTCCATATGTGTTAAAGCCTCTAGCATCTTGTTATCTGTTGATGGTGGGTTGATTGACATTTCTTTTACCATTTCATTTACTAATTCCAATTCTTTAGTGGTATATCTCATTGGAGTTCCGTTGACAAAGATCATATTCATTTTAATTAATTAACTTGTATTCTAATGGGTAATATACTCTACTCATACTAACAAAAAGTATTTCAATTTTTTCTTTTTTACTAATTAAAACGATGTAACTAAAAATTTTATTTCCATAATAAGTAAAATGATACGAAAGCTTTTCCGCCTTTCTCAATATTCTTTTGATGTCTCTCATAATATAATTCTCTGCGTTTGTTTGCTGTGCCTTTTGGAACCAACTTTAAGTTTTCTAATTCCCTATAAAGATAAAAGTCCGGATAATTAATGTCTCCTATATGATATAAAAACAAACCATTCTCATCATATACCTCAATCTTTTTTTTTGGATTGTCACTCGCAAATATTTCTAAACCAAGCTCCTCAGCTTTCGCAATCATTTCATCATTCACCTTATACATAATATAATATATTGAATATATAATATTTTTATTTTTTAAATGTCAAATAACATTTATTTATTTTTAATGTTGAATTATCATTTACATAACACGATACGCATTTTCTTTTATATGATGGTTCTATTTTTTTTATTGTTAGTTGTTCACAAATAATACAATGTCTATAATCTTTTATTTTTTGTTCATATGTACTTACCATTTTAGCCCATTTCTGTTTTAAAGATAGTTTAGCTGTTTTTATTATTTCTTTATCATATATTATTTTTGCGTATCTATCATTTAATCTTGCTTTTTTCTTAAATTCATACAAACTTATTATTCCAGTTTTTTCTAAACAATCACAAGCAATAAATAATTTTAATTTTGTATTTCTATTTGTTATTATACTCATATTTTCAGCACAACACCAATGAGAACACATACAATTTACAGTTTGTTTTATATCAAAAGTAGGGTCATAATTTACAAATTCATACATATTTCCTATTCTTGATAATCTATTGTTTTCATCAAAAGTAAAAGCATATTGTTTCCATACATCATTCCAATTTTCGCATTTTGTTAAATCTGCTACTGTAGCACATAATAATGCAAAATAATCAGGACAAGATTCATAAATTTTTGTTAATCGTCCAGCTATATTTATTTCTTGTTGATTATCAAAATAATAATTTCTAATAAATTTTTGAGCATCTTGTAATACGTCATAATCATCTATTTTTAATTTGTTAATTATTTTAGGATATTCTGTATGTATTTTTTGTATTAATAGTTTTAATCTATAATCAAATGTAACACGTGTATTATTTTCATATATAAGATTTCCTTGTAGCATTATAACTTAATATACTATATCTAATTATCTTTATATCGTTTTGTTTAAAGATAATATTTCAGTTAAGATAATTCAGTCAAGATAATCTCATCTCATTAGCCCATTTTTGTATTTTAGAAACAAAGGAACTATATATACTCAAAATAAATAAAATAACTGCTGTTTTTTTAGTTTCTATGTTAGGTCTTTGAACTTTTTATTTTTAAGAGAATGAGATGAGAATATCTTATCTTAATTATCTTGTCTTAATTAGTAATTAAAAAAAAAACTAAGAATTTTGTTCTTTTAATTTTTCATAATGTTTAGCATTAGCTATTTTCTTTCTTTCAGCCTTTTCTTCTTTTGTTAGTACCTTACGTTCTACCTTTGGTTTTATTTCTTTTAATTTTTCATAATGTTTCTTATTAGCTAATTTTTTATGCTCTTGTTTTTCTTCTTCTGTTAGTATATTATGCTCTACATTAGGTTTATTTTTTTCATAATATTTCTTACTTGCTTCTCTCCATAATTCTTTTCTTTTATTATATTTTTCTTGTAATACATTATCAAGCATTAAAAATATTTCATCTTTGTTAGTTTTGATGAACTGATAAGACTTAATAAAGTTTGTTTTTCTTAAAGCTATAAGTGCATCATAATTTGTCTTATGTATTATTTCTTCTTGTTTATGAAAAGGTAATGATTTGTATGTCATATTAATATGTTTATCCGTATTATCATTTTCAGTAATGAATTTTGGGAGTTTTTTATTTAATATACTTGATTCTATTTGTTCCTTAATTAATTCAATTTCTTTAATGTATTCCCATTGCTCTAAATAATTTTTAACATCTTCAAGTGATTTAAAATGATTATCATCATTAATTTCAATTGTAATAACATCAGGGATTTTTGAGTTAGTGTTAATATCATATGTGGTATCTAATACATCATTGGTATAACTAGGGAATTCTACTTTCATATAATTATATAAGAAAATATTTCTTTAAGTTATTGTTTAATTAATTAATATATTTCTTTATTAATTTATTCATTATTCCTAAAGATTTAAAGAAAGAATTAAGATAAGATAATTCAGTTAAGATATTCTCATCTCATTTAGTAATTTTTAAAAAGTTCAAAGACCTAACTTAGAAACTAAAAAAACATCAGTTATTTTATTTATTTTGAGTATATATAGTTCCTTTGTTTCTAAAATGTATAAATCCCTTAATGAGATGAGATTATCTTGACTGAATTATCTTATCTTAATTCTTTCTTAAACTAACAAATCTTTAGGAATAATGAATGTTTTTAATAATATATTTATTCATAATATTATCAATATATTTAGAAAAATAAGTATTTAAAGGAAAGTTTTTATATAAGTATATAATATAGAATGTCTGTCACTCTTACAACCGATCAGTTTAGTGCTTTGCTAAGTAATGTTAATGTTGCTCCAAAAAAGAAAACAAAATCTTTACTCACTGAATACGTTAATGCTGAGAATTTTGAGGATTTTTTAGTGAATTTTAAACATTTAAAGGTTTCTCGTTTACAATCTTTAAGTTTAGTGAATTTTGTTGTTGAAAGTATCCAAATGAATTTAGACCATCTTGAGGAAACAGAATATCCGTTTGTGTGTGCTAATAAACAAACAAGAGTATTTTACTATAAAAGTAAAGATAAATGGATTAAAGGAACAGAATTTATTAGGGTATTACATAGTAAGATTGTAAAACAAGCTTATGCTGAATTACTGGATGATTTTAATGAATTATATAGAGAAGATGTAGGTTTAAATGACGACGAAGAAATAGAAAAAAGATATAGTGGTTCTAAGCATAGTATTAAACAGGATATTATTATGAATTTATGCACAGCTGATAAAATGTCATATGAGGAATTATTTAAAAAAATTCTTACCAAATTGGGAGTATTATTAAAAACCTCATTTGAAATTGAGAAATAGAATAACTTGATAAAATAATATTAAGTTATTTAGCGGGTTTATTAATTTGTATTTGGGATGCATTAATGGATTTATAGGCATCAGGTTTAGTATTTAATTCATTATGTTTATATGGTACTTGTATAGGTAATGCGATTTTATTTTCATAATTGTAATTTTTCCAACTAATAAACTGTCCAACGTTCAACATATACTATAGCAATATATTATTTCTAAATAGTTAAATCACTTGGAATATAAGAATTACATATTTGTCTATGTCCTATTTTAAACCTTCCAGAAAACATAAAATTATCTTTGAATGTATTACTATTTATGTATGATACTATATTATTTAAATTACACTTTTTTTTTGGTTTAAGCATTATTAATCCACCACCAAAATAATTAACTTTACCTACAAATGATACATTTGGTTTCCGTGTTAAATTATAAATGTAAATACAATCTTTACCAAGAT
>Ga0315294_10002034_pt1 | contig 22218 bp, 25 predicted proteins | sample YL17G13_40_MG_FD_203626 | JGI IMG/M metagenome (GOLD analysis project Ga0315294, IMG submission 203626) | Sediment microbial communities from Yellowstone Lake, YNP, Wyoming, USA - YL17G13_40 | ecosystem: Environmental > Aquatic > Freshwater > Lake > Sediment | place: USA: Wyoming | collected...
GGGCGCAGGCAGAAGTGGTGGCTAAACTTGAGTCTTTTAATCCTCTGGGTAGTGTAAAGGACAGGATTGGGGTATCAATGATTGTTGATGCTGAAGAGAAAGGGCTCATCAACGAAGATACTGTGATCGTCGAGCCCACCAGTGGTAACACCGGAATCGCCCTGGCTTTCGTCTGTGCCGCCAGAGGATACAGGCTCATCCTGACTATGCCTGATACCATGTCTCTGGAGCGGAGGCAGCTCCTGAGTGTTTTCGGTGCCGAGTTGGTCTTGACCCCTGGAATGGAAGGAATGACTGGAGCGATAAAGAGAGCCGAGCAATTGGTGACACAAAATCCCGATTACTTCATGCCCCAACAGTTTAACAATCCAGCCAATCCCGAGATACACCGTCTGACTACCGCAGAAGAGATCTGGAGGGATACTGGAGGCGAAGTAGATATCCTGGTTTCCGGTGTGGGAACGGGAGGGACAATCACAGGAGTTGCTGAAGTCATTAAGAAAAAGAAGCCTGAGTTTAGGACTATTGCTGTTGAGCCGGCTGATTCTCCGGTTCTTTCCGGGGGCAAGCCCGGCTCCCATAAGATTCAGGGCATTGGCGCGGGATTTATACCTCAAATCCTCAGGCTGGATTTGATTGACGAGATTATCAGAGTTACCAATCAGGACGCCGGAATAATGGCCAGGAAATTAGCTAAGGAGGAAGGGATATTGGCTGGCATATCTTCAGGCGCAGCAACCTGGGCAGCATTGGAGGTAGCCAAGAGAGCAGAAAATAAAGACAAGCTTATTGTGGTGGTCCTACCTGACACCGGAGAGCGCTACCTGTCGACCTGGCTCTTCCAGGAGCTTTATCAGACAACACAAGGTCCATAAATCAGAAAAAGGCAGTATCGTGTTTGGGACGTTAAGAGAAGATATTCAAACGGTTTTCGCCAAAGATCCAGCGGCGAGGAACACGCTGGATGTTATCTTCTGCTATCCTGGACTCCATGCCCTTTGGCTCCACCGTGTCGCCCACTTCCTTTGGCAACACAGGCTCCAGTTCCTGGCTCGTCTCCTTTCTTACTTCAGTCGCTTCCTAACAGGCATTGAAATTCATCCCGCAGCTAGAATCGGCAAGCGGTTCTTCATCGACCATGGCGCGGGAGTAGTCATCGGAGAGACAGCCGAGATTGGAGACGATGTCTTGTTTTACCAGGGGGTTGTCCTTGGGGGGACAACTTTGAACAAGGGCAAACGCCACCCCACCATCGGCAATAACGTGGTGATGGGAACCGGTGCGGTAGCCTTAGGCTCAATCGCAATAGGGGACAGAGTTCAGGTTGGTGCTGGCTCAGTGGTGGTAAAGTCAGTGCCTCCCGGAGCTACGGTGGTGGGAATTCCGGGAAGAATAACAGGGGACCACCGAAAACCGCTCATGGATTTGGAGCACGGTAACTTGCCTGACCCTGTAGCAGAAGCCATCAGGTTCGTCTTGAAAGAGCAAGACAAATGCGAGGAGCGTCTGAAGAACTTGGAGAGTGTCACTGGAACAGTGTCTCCCTTTGACGAATTGCAGGAGAAGACGCTTCTAGAAGCGGTATTCAGCCAGGGAGAGGGAATATGAGATTCGAGACGATGGCCATTCACACCGAGGATAGCCTCTCCCGAAAGTGAACTAAAAGAAGTATACGAGAAGGTAATCGAAATGACTGAGCGTCTCCACGAATACCATTCTGTGACAAAGGCTAACCAGCATCCGTTGCTGGTTGCTCTCTGTATCACAGGTTCAATAGCCGTAGTTGAGCTCATTGGTGGAATTTTGAGTAATAGCTTAGCCCTGATTGGCGATGCGGCTCACATGTTCACCGATACACTCGCTCTGGGACTGAGTCTATTTGCGCTTAACCTTGCCAAGAGGCCGGCAAGCCAAACCAGAACGTACGGTTATCTCCGGGCCGAGATTCTGGCTGCATTGACCAACGGAGTAGTATTGATACTGATAAGCGCCTACATATCGTATGAGGCGTACCGACGTTTCATTGAGCCGCCCCAAATACAGGGCGGTTTGATGTTAGTAGTAGCAGTAGTTGGACTACTTGCCAATGTAATTGGTCTAGCGGTACTACGCTCCCACAGACACCAAAACCTGAATGTCAAGAGTGCGTTTCTGCATATGTGGTCGGATGCTGTTTCCTCTATCGGTGTGATTGTTGCCGCTACGATAATCCTGCTCACGGGATGGCGCCTTATTGACCCCATCATTACTATTGTCATCGTGGTATTAATCATGAGAGGGGCGGTAGGGCTAGTTGTGGAAGCGAGCAATATTCTGCTGGAGACAGTCCCCAAGAATCTCAACGTGAGCCAGATAACCAGTGAGATTAAGGCGATAAAGGGGGTGAAAGACATCCACGATATTCATCTGTGGACCATTACTTCTGGCGTATATGCCCTGAGTTGCCATCTTTTGATAGAGGACCGGATGGTTAGCAACAGTGCCGAAATAGTGGAAAAGGTTAATCAAACACTGAGCCAGAAGTTTGGTATTGGGCACTCCACTCTGCAATTGGAATGTCAAGAGTGCCAGAACAGTCCAGTGTGTCACATAGAGGGAAAGAATAGATGAAATTCGAAACGATGGCCAGTCATGCCGGGGATAGGCGAGATGCCGCTACCTGGGCAATTAAGGAGGGTTGATGAAACTATACCAATTAGTTGTGAAAGACATTATGAGAAGGAAGAAGCGAGTGCTGTATGCCTCGCTGGGCGTGGTTATCGGCATTACAACAATCATCGCCGTGCTGACAATCGCTCTTGCCGGACAGACGAATATCTATGGTCAGTTGGAGAAATATGGCGCCAACTTGATGGTCATGCCTGCCATAAGCGATATCGATATAGGACTAGGCGGTTTAAGCCTCGGTACCTTGTCAGTTGGCGAGAATTACATTTCTGAGGACAAGTTGCCGGAGATCCGACAGATAGCAGATGGCAAGATAAGAGAGGCGCTGAACATCGAAGATGAGGGTGATATTGCCACGATTGCTCCGAAACTCTACGTGAACACCAAGATAAATGGAACGTCTGTGATAGTAGTCGGGATAGCTCCTCAAGAGGAGCGCCTGGTGAAGACGTGGTGGAAGGTCTCGCAAGGGAAGTACCTCGAAGCCCCCGACGAAGCATTAGTTGGGGCTGTAGCCGCTGAGCTCCTGAGATTCAATGTGGGCGACAAAATTACGCTTGATGGAGGAGAGGTGACCATCGCTGGAATTCTCGAGGAGACGGGTTCAAATGAAGATTATCAGATTTTTGTTCCGCTGGAAACAGCACAAAAGGCATTCGATAAGGAGGGATTGGTCTCTTCCATAGACATTCGTGCACTGTGTAATGCCTGTCCTACATCCGATATTGCCAGTGCCATTAACGAGAACATGGCGGGGGTTCGAGCAGTGGCGGTAACGCAAATAGCCGAGACCGAGATGGGTATGCTGGAAAAGGTAAGCAAGTTTCTATTCGCCCTGGCTGCAATCACACTGGCTGTTGGTTGCTTTGGCGTGGTCAACACCATGACAACCTCGGTTCATGAAAGAATCAAGGACATCGGCATATTGAAGGCAGTGGGGGCATCCCGCAATCAGATAATGAAGATTTTCTTCTACGAGGCGATTATCATCGGGGTAGCAGGAGGTTTATTGGGATATGTAGCCGGGACTCTGCTCGCATACATAGTGGGGCCGCTGATTTTCGGAGGTGTAGCCGTTACTTATGTTCCTCAGTATTTCCTCCCTTCTCTAGCTCTGGCTGCCCTTATTGCTGTCATAGCCAGTGTGTACCCTGCTTTTCGCGCCTCCAGGATTAAGGTCGCTGATTCCTTCAGATCATTGTGAGGTGGCAGAATGCTAGAAGTCAAAAACGTATCGAAAGTCTACGGAGAAGGCACAGCCAAAGTAGTTGCCTTGAATAACATCTCTCTTCTCGTGAATGAAGGTGATTTCATAGCCGTTATGGGACCTTCCGGAAGCGGGAAGTCCACTCTTCTGAATATCATCGGCGGTCTGGACCATATCTCCAGTGGCGAAGTGATCCTGGATGGTCAACGCATCGACAGCCTGGATGAGAATGCCCTCGTTGATGTCAGAAGATGGAAAATCGCCTACGTTTTTCAGCAATATCATCTGATTCCGTCGCTTACTGCTCTTGAAAATGTCCTTTTGCCTTTGACGTTCTGCGGGGCGAATAATGGAAGCCAGAAGGCATTGGACATCTTGAAAAGAGTGGGGCTGGGGAAAAGGGCTGAACACAAGCCCAGCCAGCTAAGCGGCGGCGAGCAACAGAGAGTAGCAATTGCCAGGGCCCTGGTCAATGACCCGTCTCTCATTCTGGCGGACGAGCCAACAGGTAATATGGACCGGAAAACGGGAAGGGAAATCTTAGCTTTGTTCGGTCAACTGAACGGAGAAGGTCGCAGCATTGTCATGGTCACTCATGACCCTGAGATAGCGGGGCATGCCAAAGAAGTCGTAGTTCTCCAAGATGGTCAAATCGTGGACAAGATTAGTCAAAAAGGAGGCAATAAATGTTGAAAAAGATAATACCCGTCCTGGTGCTGCTGTCGCTCATACTGGTCTCGAGCATAGTCGCATGTGGTGGTGACGGCACACAAAATGGCCAGCGTATAGAAGCGACGTGGATTGAGCCGCAGGTAGTTGGCGAGATCATATCTATTCCAATAAGTGCAGTCGAAAATTACACGATAACCCACTTTGATTTTAGAGCGCAGGATAACGATATGACCTTCATGGCTTACGACTTGAACGGAGAAATCTATGTCCGGGCCAATATTTGTCCACCGTGTCACTCCATAGGCTTTTCTCTTGACGGCGACATCCTGGTATGCGACAGATGTGCGACTACGTTCAAGGCGCAAACAGGTGCGGGAATCAGCGGAGCTTGTGTCAATTATCCCAAGGCCTCAGTTCCGTATGAGGTAGCGGACGGCAATATAGTGATGAACAGCACTGACCTCATAACTGCATATCAGGGTACCATCAATGCAACACAATCAGGCGAGGCGACCAATCCCGGTTGCCACGGTGGCTCTGGCACGCCCACTGCTCCGGGTTGTTGCAGTAGCACCGACAAACCCAGGCCTCCGAGCTGTTGCGGGATATAGAGATATCACAAGAGGAAGGCAGGGCGTGCATAAAGAGGCAGTCAAGAAAGAGAGACTAAACAAGGAATTCATTTGAACAGAAGGGAGAATAAACAGATGCTAAGAAGAATAATGATAGGAGCTCTATTACTTTCGCTGGCATTAGTGATTGCTGGCTGTTCTGGCTCAGGAGGTACGACATCGGGACCAATAGAGGCAACGTGGATTGAGCCGCAGGTAGCCGGCGATATCATATCTATTCCGGTAAGCGAAGTCGAAAACAATCGGAATGTTCACTTCGAGGTAGAGACGCAAGACGGCAATATGACTTTCATGGCATACATGCTGGACGTAGAAATCCATGTCCGGGCAAATGTTTGCCCGCCGTGTCACTCCATTGGCTTTTCTCTTGACGGCGACATCCTGGTATGCGACAGATGTGCAACTAAGTTCAATGCACAAACAGGTGCAGGAATCGCGGGAGCGTGTGTCAATTATCCCAAGGCCTCAGTTCCATATGAGGTAGCGGACGGCAATATAGTGATGAACAGCACTGACCTCATAACTGCATATCAAGATACCGTCGAACCCGGCTGGCCCTAGACAATAAAAGAGAAGAATTCACAGGGTCGAGGCGCAGCGGCAAGCAACAAAAGCCTGTTTTGTTACCTCTAGCCCAACAATACGTCAGATTGTGTACTTCGTGGAAAGGGCAGGATAAAGGTAAGTAAAGGTAGGATAAGTTATCTTGACCACACTATGTTGCTTATTGTATCATTTCTGACGATGTTAACTATAGGAGATTGTCCGGATAGCCAGGCATACCGGCGGTGTTGAACTGCCACCCAGAAGTGGTCACTTATGCTAGGGAATCAATAGTGAGACAGACTTGTTTCTGGGTCGGTTTATGCTTTTTGACAGGGGCAGTGCCTATGGGAAAATAGGAATAGGTCTCACGTCCGAATCCCTTAGAAAGAAGACAGGAGAAATATATGTACAGGAAATTGGCGGCAATCTGTCTAGTCCTGATTCTTACTCTATGCGTGGCCATCGTGCCTACTAGCGCAGCTAGCGAGCAACAAAAGCTTACCGCCAGTGATGGTGCTGCATATGACTACTTCGGACTCTCGGTATCCATTAGCGGCAGCATTGCCCTAATTGGCGACCCAGCTGATGAAAGCAATGCAGGTTCGGCCTATGTCTTCAGGTATGATGGCTCAGCATGGGTGGAGGAACAAAAGTTAACCGCTAGTGACGGTGTTGTTTTTGACTGGTTCGGAGATTCAGTATCCATTGATGGCAGCGTAGCCTTAATCGGGGCTCCGGGTGACAGGGATGATTATGCAGGTTCGGCCTATGTCTTCAGGTATGATGGTTCAACATGGGTGGAGGAACAGAGACTTGCCGCCAGTGACGGTGCCGCTTATGATTGGTTCGGAGAGTCAGTATCTATAAGCAATAACACTGCTCTAATCGGGGCTTCAAATAACGGATATACAGGTTCGGCCTATGTCTTCAGGTATGAGGGTTCAACCTGGGTGGAGGAACAGAAGCTGAAAGCTAGTGACGGCGTTGGTTTGGATATGTTTGGATGTTCAGTATCTCTTAGTGGTAGTGCTGCCCTCATTGGGGCTCCATATAGTAATGAATATGCAGGTTCGGCCTATGTCTTCAGGTATGATGGTTCAACGTGGGAAGAAGAGCGGAAGCTTACCGCGAGTGACGGTGCTGCTTGGGACTGGTTCGGAGAATCACTATCTCTCAGCAGTGGTGCTGCTCTAGTTGGGGCTCTAGCTGACGAAGAAGGTAAAGGCTCGGCCTATGTCTTCAGGTATGATGGTTCAACGTGGGAGGAAGAGCAGAAACTTACCGCCAGTGACGGTACTACTTTCGCCCATTTCGGAGAATCATTATCTCTTAGTGGCGACACTGCCCTAATTGGCGCTCCTTATAGCGACAGCGGTGTAGGTTCGGCCCACGTTTTCACGTATGATGGTTCGGCCTGGGTGGAGGGCCAAAAGCTTACCGCCGGTAATGGTGCTACTGGGGATCAATTCGGAGATTCAGTATCGCTTAGCGGTAATACTGCTCTAGTTGGGGCTCCTTATAGTGACAACTATACAGGCTCGGCTTACGTCTTTTCGCTGGATTATGCAGTCATCCCGGTCAACATAGATATTAGGCCACGAAACGCAATCAACACAATCAATATGAAATCCCAAGGTGTGATTCCAGTAGCTATCTTGGGTAGTGAGACGTTCGATGTAAGGGATATAGATGTAGCTACGATAGTGTTCGGGCCGTCCAATGCTAGACCAGTTGATGATCTAACTGACCCAATAATGTATGCAGACCACCTCCAGGATGTAAACAAAGATGGTTATACGGACCTCATCGTCCATTTTAGAACTCAAGAGACTGGCCTAACGAACATAGACACTACTGCGGAACTACATGCCGCAATCGATTCGGTTACCGGAATCGTTGGTTCAGACTCTGTAAAGGTTAAGAACGGCTAGTAATATATCTTGGTAGCAAAGGGGGGGCATATACAATATGCCCCCCCTTTGACAGTTGAACATGTAGCCAATTTGTTTAGTCCGTCTGCATTGACCGACACAAACCACTGCACAATCCATCTTCTTGTTACTTGACAACTCTGACTTCAGTGCGGTGGACCCACGTCCCACGTGGCGGCGAAGACAAGGTCTTGACACAACGAATTATATCAGATATACTATCGCACAAAAAAGGAGGATGAGATGCAACATCGCAATCCATTTCTGGTTTTCTTCCTGCCACTAATCACGTTCGGCATTTACGGTCTTGTATGGTATGTTAGAACCAAGAGCGAAATGAATGCAAAAGGTGCCAAGATCCCTACCGCATGGCTGCTTATTATCCCAATAGCGAACATATACTGGCTTTATAAATACTCTGAGGGTGTTGAAGCGGTAACCAACAAAGACATGAGTACTGCGGTAGCCTTTATCCTTATATTTCTCCTCGGCATCATAGGTATGGCAATCGTACAGTCTAAGTTCAACTCAGTATCCACGTAAACACTGGGCGATTGGAACTGGGGTAGCGCATAGAGTTGTCGACAGGACTGCAAGCTGAGCTTTCCAGTAACCTCTGTGCGTTCCTCGGGCCGCGACTGGTGCCCTGGGTTTGTCTATGACTTCGCTTGCATTCTGGACGATGTTCTCGATCTTTGATAGTGACACCGTGTAACCCATCACATCGCCCGTCAAACTTCCCATCGTGCTGTTATCCAACATTTCTGACAAATGTTCAATTACATATACTCGTAGGAGGAGTATTGACAGCGTCGGTCGGGTGATTTATGGTATGAGTATCACACGTGGTTGTCAAAGGAGGATAGGATGAGCAGAAAGAAGCTAATAGGAATCGTCGCAGCATGTATCATAGGTGTCATCGTAGTATTAGTCATATCTTCATCCGAGTGTAGGCCGGTGGTCACTTTCCCTGACCCAAATCTAGAGGTGGCCATAAGAGAGGCCCTGAACAAACCGTCGGGACCTATATATGCCTCTGAGCTTGCCGAGCTGACGTACCTCCCGGCTGATAGCAAAGGAATCGAGGATTTATCGGGGCTTCAGTACTGTACCAACCTGACAGACCTCGGCCTCGGAGATAACCAGATAAGCGACATCTCCCCTCTGGCCAACCTCACCAACCTGACAGACCTCGACCTCTGGGATAAGCAGATAAGCGATATCTCCACTCTGGCTAACCTCACCAACCTGACAGACCTCGACCTCTGGGATAAGCAGATAAGCGATATCTCCACTCTGGCTAACCTCACCAACCTGACACGCCTCGACCTCGAGCGTAATCAGATAAGCGATATCAGCCCCCTAACGGAGAATGCAGGGCTTTCAGTAGGGGATGTTGTTTACCTGGACGGAAATCCTCTGAGCTCAAATTCCATCAACACATACATACCTCAACTTGAAACGAGGGCAGTTATTGTTGATTACTAGAGCTCAGGTTGCTTGGCCAATGCCATACTATTCCTGGCGGTTCCTGATGTTGGAATTGCACAATTGCCTGTTTTGTTACCTTAAACACGCACCCTGAACGGCAAAAGTTCGGTTAAGTTAACTCTTGGTTGCTTCATTTTACTGTCTAAGTGATATAATTAACTTAATGGGGCGGGTAATCCCATTCCTGATAACCATTGCCGTAGGCATCCCTTGGACTAGGTTGTATACCATACTATTAAATACAGCTAATAATCCCTTAACAGATTTAGGCTATTCAATCCTATATGTCAGTGGTCTTGTTGCCATCTTCGCTGGTATTGCCCGTATCTTTAGGTCTAGTTCTAGCTAAGTATTTAACTATGTAGTAAGTGTTCCCTATTCCCAATACTAGAGATACCATAATCAGAAAGTAGATAGCTTCTTGGTGTTCCATATTTCATCTCACCGTCGCTAGAGTTTGTTGTAGCAACTTTTTCTTAGCTCGGCTTCTCCGCATATTCTCCCTGTAATATGCGTCCATCTTTTGCTTCTTTGACCGTGGCTTGTGTATTGGTACGTGTTTCACAAACTTAAAACCAGAAGTAGTAGCAATATCAGAGTGTCTCACTATATCGTTCCAATCTTGAAACGGCATCTCTACCTTCATATGTTTAGCAGGTGACACATTATCTAGCGCCCCATGCTCTTTGAAGAAGTTATAGTGTATCAGCCAGCCTTCAGTTAACAATCTGGCGGTTTCAAAGTCCTTGAAGTGTCTGATTACGTTGGTGCGTTGCTTTAGTATGCCCTGAAACCGCTCTACCAGGGCAGTACTATTCTTGTCTTTGAACGGGGTGCTTTGAATATGCCTTATCCTGCCACGAGATGCCAAATGAATGCCGTCAATATAAGAACTAAGTTTATCGGTAATTACTACCTCCGGCATTTTGCCAGCCCTCTTGATTGCCTGCTCGATGAGTATTTGGGCATCTTCTGTTGTTCTAGTGGTTGATATATGGGATGCTAGCAAGTACCTTGACTTCCTATCTATGACATCCCAGAACCAGACATTGCGATTTCCCACGTTGACCCCAGTCTCATCCGCAAGCCAGACGTTGCCCACTTTCGGCTTGAAGACCTTTGCTTTTACAATAGCCTCTTTGGTGAATCGGACTATCCACTTGTAGATTCCTGGCTCTGATAGATACTTGTGATACGTCTGATTCAGCTCTGTTTGTATAGCGTCAATAGGGCTACCACCATAGTACATATTGAGCACAGAGCCTATCTCGTTAATAGGCGTTTTCATCTTGGGCAAGGTGTCCAACCCTGTGAACTTCCGCCTGCAATCCTTACAATAATAACGCTGGACTCCTTCGTAAGAACCGAACTTGATTACGTTTGGCGATTGGCAATATTTACAGAGAATGATATCCATAAACTCAATCCCCCAAGAGAAAAGCCTCAATCATAGTGTAGATTTCATCCCTCAGTCGTTGTGCCCAGTTGTCCATAGATGGAAGAATAGATTGTATTACAATGTGTAACTCACCAGAGATAGGAGCTTCTGTGGTGCTAAAATCTACACAAAGCAAGTTAGCTAGCCCGTTTGAAAGCCATATGCACTCCTGTATCTTCCTGTTGATTTCATTTGGAAGGTTATTCTGTAGCAGCTTGACTTGCCTAAAGTATTCGTTATACTCGTCATTGCTACTTGTAAGAGGTATCGCCCCCATGTTATGGAAGCTCATCGTTGCCTGTACATTCAATATGAGCCTCTTAAAGTTTTCCACCGTTTTCTTCAAGCCTTCTATTGGGTCTGTTGTTCCAGCAGGATTGGAGGTAGAGACAAACGCAATATCAAGTGGATTTGGCGTGCTGTTAATCATATCTATGACTTCTCGGGCACTAGGCATCTTATCTAGCGATACTGCCACTGTTGGAGCTTGATGTGCTCCAAAGAAGGTGTCTGCTATCTGTTTCCAGTATTGGCTAGTCAAGGGCTTCTTATTGGCCGTACACAGCATCTTTGCACACTCATACATTTTGGATAGGAGAGGGGGTATTTCTACTCTACCAGAAAACCTCTGTCGCCGTTCCTTGCGTTCTTGTCTTCTTAATTGTTGCTGATTGCTCTCGGAGATGATTTTATCCCGTGCCAGTCTCATCCGATGGAAGGCTTGAAAACTCAATACTACAAATATTCCTGCCATCGCTATCATCAGAATCCAATCCCAACTGGGCACAGGCAATCCTCTTATAGATTGCCGTATGGCATAAACAGCCCCACCAATAAGAGGAATAAGTGGTAGTACTACATTCTGTAGCATGCTATACCACCTTCCAGGGACTGCTGGTAGCCATTCCTTGAATGAATCCTGCACGTCTTTAAGCATTTACACCTTCTATCCAATTTTGGGGGCAGTATGTTTTCATATAGTATGATTCTAGCATTATGTATGTTAGAATAAAAACCAAGAGTTGCTTGGCTGGAATAACCAATGCCACTATGGTTAGCAGCAGTCCTATCTATTGTCATTTCCTTCGTCTTCGAAACGAGAATAGAAGGGGTTATCATGGACTTAGCCAACAAGTTCTTTGACGGAAGTACTCTATTCATAGTTATCGCCAATGCCCTCTCCTTTCTGGGTATATTTAGTGTGCTCTTTGCCGTGTTTACTAAGGTGTTCGGTAGTCGCGGAAGCGGTCAGTGAGTTCGTGATTCTGCGAAGTCTCTGTATTTCTCTATTCTTATTGGCCATTCTCACTTGAAGAATACAGAGTACCCCAACAAGAGCAACAAAGCTTACAGCAACAAGCTTGTCGGGAAGGCTTAACGAGGCGAACAGCCCCCAACTAGAAGGCATCATGAACACCTCCTAGAAGAGGCGTTAGAATCCCCCAAAACCAAGAGTTTACTTGACCAAAAGTTCTATGTTATTGTGTCCCCACAATCGCGATTGTGAAGCAGGAACTATTTTGCATCACGTAGCGTAGGCAAAGTTAACTGTATTCATCGTATGGTCGTTACCTTTTTCCCACCCTGACGTTTGATTTTAGAATCGGAGCCACGAACATATGCGGGCACCACCTTCATTAATCTGGCATAAGCCTTGTCCCGCTTTTTTGATAGTGCTTCTAGATCCTGTCCGGGATTGAGATACTCAGACGCCTTGCGGTCTAGCGTTTCGAGTAAACCTAGAAGAGTAAGTCTGTCTTCATACGATAGTAGCGACGAGATTTCCATGACAGTCTGCCAGCACACTGGATTCGTCAGTTCAAGAATGCTCTCCCCCTTGCTAGTGAGGGCCACATATACTACTCTGCGGTCGACTTTGTCTCTTATCCTGCTGACCAAATGGGCCTTGACCATGCGCTCAACCAACATGCTGACACTATTTGGGCTACGTCTTAACCAGCCCGCTATGTCGGTCATACACACACGACCACTGCTGAATTTTATGGTCGCAAGTACGTCGTACTGCTCGGTAGTGATGTGGTATCTCATAAATGCGAGCTCCAGGCACATCTTCAGCATGTCGCCAATCTGACGCGCGTGAAGCCACATCCTCAAAGTCAGGAGCGTAGGTTCGATTTTCTTCGCCATATTTGTGTCCTCCTTACTCTTTCGTGCAGACTTTGCTCGCTTATGCTACTTGCATTATACAACAATCTTGTTTTGTTCCCTAGCCCACAATAGCCTGTTGTGTCGCCTCACCGCACGAACCGTCGGATAGTAGCCCAACAACTCTGACTTCTGTTACCCCCCACCATAATGATCTAGTTCAGATAGATGAATGACACTACGTTTGTAGCGCCGGCAATGACCTTCCGTGTCATTGCGAGCCCCGACTTGTCGGGGCGCGGCAATCTCGTTGCCAAACCGCGGCCTGTCATACTCGGATTGAGCGATTTCGCTTAGAGATTGCTTCGTCGCTGTCGCTCCTCGCAATGACGCCAGAAAGCGCCGCTAATCATATGAACGAGTACGCATAATTGACAGGCAAGAAGCTATGGGCTAGGCTTGGTTCCGCTGTCAGGAGGTATCCGATAATGGGTATGTATGAATACAGGCTGGATGAACAGGTGGCTTTGCTTACCATGAATGCTAGCAAATTCAATATGAGTTCCGTCACCGAATTCCTATCCGTGCTGAACGAAATAGAGAAGGATACGGATGCCAAGGCATTGATAGTCAGGTCAAGCGACGAGAAGATATGGTCCAACGGCCTGGATCTTGGCTGGTTATTGCCGCTTATTCAGAAAGGCGAAAGAAGTGTCGCGGATGCTTTCACCACAAAGCTGACAGAACTCTTCAAGACGGTGCTTTTCTATCCTATGATTACTGTGGCTGCCATTACAGGCCACGCCTTTGCGGGCGGAGCCGTGCTGGCATGCTGCTTCGATTTCCGTTTCATGAGGAAAGGTCGCGGGTATTTTTGCTTTCCCGAGGTAGACCTCGGCATACCATTTATCCCCAGCTTCACCGCCTTGATGAAGAAAGCCATACCGATGGATCTGGTGGAAGATATGCAGCTCACTGCCAGGAGACTGACTGCCGAGGAGTGCGAAGCACGCCATATTATAGTGAAAGCCTGCACTATGGACGAGCTAATGAGCGAAGCGATGTCCTTTGCCAGGGGACTGAACAAGGAAAGACCGATAGTTACTAAATTGAAAAGTGGGATGCACAGGGACATACTGAGAATAATGGAGGTTGAGGACCCTGTCGCCTTAAAATCATGGTTTGGCCAATGAGTCTTCGGCAATGTCTGCAAACAAGTCGAACGCACCGGGATAGAACAGGATATTGGAGTAAATAACCTATGACTACTGGAACGGAGGACCTACTATGAACAGGGGCAAAGGAATATGTGTTGCCGTAGCTGTTGTGCTGAGTATTGTGTCTATGCCGCTGGCCATTTTGAACACAGTGTCTGCACAGACAACCATCATACTGCTGGGTGTCGCACTGCTGGTGTTATCGGCCGGCGTGCTCCAGAAGTAGAAAGATTCAGTAACCGTTGTCTGGAATACGCATCATAGTATCAGATATCTGCACGCGCCGTTGGTAGGAAACGGAAAGGACCCCGTCACTGCGCGATATCTGCGCAGTCACAGGTAAAGCTAGCTCTATGGGAACTACGTTTCTAATGCCCGTGGCATCATGGCTGACAGCCCTGTGATAGAATCTGCCCAGTAGAAACGCTCTGCGTCCAAAGGAGGTAGTCACAGGGAAAAGTGGGCCCTGGTGTCTGTAAAGCAGGAGTAGCTTGAGATCTTTGCGTCCATTATCGGCACATCGGCGATGTTTAGGGTATTCTCAGACTTAACCGACCTTGGGAGGTGAACTTATGGCAAATGAGAAGTCTAAAGAAGAAATCTATGAGATAGAGAGCAAGAAGTTTACGCGATATCATAATCTCCTCGAATGGCCGGCATTGGCCTTATTGGTTGTCGGCATCGTCACTGCAGCTTTAGATGTGAGGCTTGGCGGCTTCACACCCATAATTTGGCTCGTTTTATCCTTTGGGTTGATCCTTGTCATAGTATGTATGGAAGTATCGATGATACGAGCCTTCTTGGAGAGCAGGAAACAGCAATAAGTTTCGGGGGGGCAATCCCACGTAACTGCATCGTCTGTTAGGGAAGAATCGCAGGCATCATTGCTTTCCTAAGTAGCGACTTTTACCGATAGACTTCCTGTGTGCGTCTTCTTCTACTATGAACTAAGATACATGCCGATGTCTTTCCCTAGTAACAATCTATCTTCTCATTGCCCTCGGTGCTATAATTTTCGAAAGTAGCCAGCACTTCTAAAAGGAGGTATTCATGGAACCAGTATGGATAGCCATTTCAATCGTTGCCCTGGTTGTTATTGTGGTGCTTTTGCTTATAGCCAGGGGAAGGCAATATCAACAACCATCAAACCTCGCTATAGTCGGTATATCCCTGGTGGTTCTGGGGATTATTTTCGGTGATACTCGTGCGATAGGTTACTCTCTCATAGGTGTCGGAGTTCTTCTTTCGGTAATGGAAGCTATTAGAAACAGAAGATAGTAATCTGAGGTAGGCTTTCTGTCCACATGGTCATGAAATAGCTGGCCCACACGAGGAAGAATACCAGTCAAAGCCGGATGCCAAGATAGTCAAGACACTAATCCGGTATCGGATCAAAAGGAAGAGTCTCTAGCCTGGTAAACATGCCTGCGGGACGGCATCCGAAGTCATATCGAAACTCTAGTGGAGCTGTACCGACTAAGGTTTGTAAGCGCGCTCTATTGTATCCAGGGTAGTCTTCAGCAATGCTCTATTGTCCAGGCTTTTCAAATCGGAGTGGCTGATAGGTCTATGTATCACGCATTCCAGCTCCGAATCAGGGTCCAAATATGGTCTATTCTTCGGCTTCAGGGTATAGAAGCCTCTCAGTGTAACGGGCAGTAGGCCCATCGAACTGTGCCTGAGAATATAGATGAATCCCCGCTTGAACTGGTGAATTCTCCCGTCAGGAGAGCGCCCTCCTTCGGGGAGAATGATGATGCTGCGATTTCCTATACGTTTAAGTGTTTCGTCTATCGCTTGTCTGCTTCCCCCAAACTGTTTCTGTTGAACAAACGTCGCTCCGGTGGCCCGCAACAGAAGACCTACTATGGGTACTTTCGAAAGAAATGAATGAACCAGTATTGAGGCTTCAGGAAACATATTCATCAGAGCAAAACCGGCGTATGAGCCGGGATAGTTGGAGACGATGACATAATTCTTCCCCGGCTCAAGGTTCTCCAGCCCGGACACCTTCAGCCGCTGACCTATGATTGTAAACAACGTCCCGGTCACACTCTTCTTGATACGCGGTCCGTTTCTGGAATGCATAACGATTAGTGGAGTCCCAACGGGGAATAGAAACAGGAACACGACCAAGTGAGTAACAAAATACATTGATAATGTGTATCCCAGAATCCGGAGGAAACGAATTATCTTCAACGATGTCCCTCGAGCCTATATTATTCGAGCCGTCGTATTATGTCAAAACGGAAACCACTGAGCGCCTGCAGCAGTTCATCACGGCAAATCGCTATGAAATAGCCGGCCCACACGAGGAAGAATATCAATCAAAGTCGGATGCTAAGGTAATCAAGACGCTAATCCGGTATCAGGTCAAAAAGAAGAGCCAGCAACCCAACAAGCGTGCGTGCGAAATGGCGGTGATAGCCTGCAGTTGCTTCCTTCAACATAGTATCTGATTTAGCTGGTTAGGCCGCCATCTCCGTTATGGCGTTCATATCCGGGTTTCAGAACATCGTAGTAATCCAGTTTCCTGGCGCAGCCAGCAGCACCACCTCCTGCGCATGCGCAAGCACAGGCACAAGCACATGCTACACAAGCACAGGAAACAGCAACACAAGATGAACCGCCTCTGCTTCCTGCACCTCTCGCTGTGAATACGTCGACAATAGGTCTAACGTAAGAAGGACTTCTTAAAGCCCAGTACAATATCCAGGGGTTAATGAAGTTGCCATTGTAATAGTAGTTTCCGTTAATGTCAGGCTCTAGCTTCTTCTCAGCCACAAACTCGTCAAATCTAGCCTGTTCCTTATCAGAGAACTCACTACCTTTCTTGTCTTTATCCCACTTCTCCTTCGCCTCTTTCAACTTATTATCTAAATTGCCCTTTTCATCAAAGATGTACTCTTCAGAAGTAGAAGGCCTTTCTCTTCTCCTGCTTCTGGCAACCATAACAAGTAAAAGACCAATTATGAAAACGGCTATTAATGCCCCCAGCCAATTAAAACCGGGACCGGCAGGTTCTGAAGGTTGAAGAAAAGTTCCATCATAAGATTCCATTCTAACGTTAAACGTATCTCCTCTATCTAAACTGGTTTGCCACGTCACGGTATTGCCTATTACCAGAGCAGGTTGAGGTGTAAAATTATATGAGCTAACCGGCACCGGTGAGTTTAACGTAATAGTGAGGTTATCTGTAACGCAATTATCGTACCATCCGGGGGTGAAATCTATCCTCCACTTTCCTTCATCGGCCAGCCTTTCCAGGAGGTTTCGCTGGACTATTGAAAAAGATACGGCGAACGTCTCACCGGAGGTATAGTCTTCATCCAGCGTCAGGTAGACTCCGTACCAGCCCCCGCTACTATCGTCTCTGGCAGATACAACATTGCCTCCGCTGCTTACGATGTCGAATTTGTCATTTGCAGTTGCGACCGTTACCCAGGGTATATGACCACCGGTACATAGCCATTCCTGGTAGTATGTGATATTTACACTGCCATCACTTAAAGGGGTAAGTTCAACTGTGTAATTTAGTATTTTATAAGTGCCGGTATCAGCAGCGTATGCCGGAACAGGCAGCAAGGTTAGGGTAACAAGAAATATAGCGGCTATCAATACGACTCTTTTCATTTCAATTCTCCTGTTGCTAAGGGACAGCCACCCCCGCAAGTCTCCAGCAAGTTACAGGACTTACATTCGTCGCTGATGAAGTAGTGATTTCTGGTCTTCTTCGCAAACTTGTTGCCCCAGATCTTTTCCCAGCTATCCTTTTTGATATGCCCCAGTTTGTGGTTGAAGAGTGACTGACAGGGAATAACAGTCCCGCCCGGTTCGATGGTCACATTGTACTGAGCAGCCGAGCAGCTTTTTGTTCCTAAGCCCAGATCCACAGGATTCAACTTCTTGTAGCAGGTGGGCGTATACCAGTTAAACTCTATCTTCAACTCTCTAGCTTTTGCACAGGCATTTTGCAGGACGCCCTTCAGCATTTCCTCACTCAACCCGTCCTTCTCAATCGTCTTACACCCCAGGCCGCTGCATATCAGGCTGTTACAGGCTATACCTTTGACCCCCAGGGAGGCCAGGAATTCCATAGTAGAGGTAAAATGGTCCGCATTATGCCTGGTAAGAGTCGTATTGGTATAGACATTCAGGCCTTCTTTGGCTGCTGCCTGGATCCCACTTACAGTCTCTGCCCAGGAGTTGGGCACACCGGTCATCCCATCGTGTATAGACTGGGAATTGGATTCAATACTAACCTGCACGTAGTCTAAGCTTGCGTCCTTCAAGCTTTTAGATAGCTTCGGCAGTAAACGTCCGTTTGTAACCAGGCCGGTCACGAACTCCTGAGCATGACCCACCAGCGCGACCAGGTCGTCTCTTAATGTAGGCTCTCCACCGGTAAATACTACTTGAGGCACCCCGGCTTTCCAGAGCTTATCGAGTATTTGTGTCCAATCCGTCGTGTCTAATTCCCTGGTTTTACGCGAGCCGCCTGTATAGCAGTACGAGCATTTGTTATTGCATCTATAAGTTAGTGCCAGGTCTACTCTTGGTGGTGCGGTCAGTTTGTTAATATCTATAACTTGCTGTCCAATTCCCAGGTCATAAACCGGGCATTTGTTCTCAGCTATGGCAAGTATTTGAGCATACAAAGTATCGAAGTCGCTGAGTATTCTCTCCTTAGTGACTGTGGGGTATTTCTCTTCTATTGCTTCTACGATCTTGGATTTAACTGCCCCCTGGTCAAATTGCGAGGTTGAACGCATGGCATCGATATATGCTTCGACATAGTCGGCTGCTGTAGCATTAAGTATCAACACCTTTTGGCTGTTTATCCAGAGAATATTCTGGTTATCACCCCTTCTCAGATGTAGCCTGAGCCCCGGCACCGTTATATGCTTAATTCCCTGTCCACTCATTTGTACTCCTCCCTTTTCATAACCCCAGACTACCACCTGAATTCGTAAGCTAAATCCTATTCCTGATTATACCACTTGCTATCGCAGCGAGGTTTGAGGATAGCTTGAGGCTTTATCGGAGGATTGAACGAGTTTCGAAGGGAACTTGGCTTTCGGCACAAGATTGCGGGACGCTAACTTGTTTGCTGGCTGCCTAGAACATGCTTCTTCGCGCCCTCTGTTTTCAACAGCTTCGTACTGCAACCACAAAATCCAAACCGCACTGCCTGGCATGTTCCTCGATTGCATGTGCAATCTCCTCAGGTGGTAGCTGCAAATCCGTCTCTGTCGATTGCCCTATATGTAACTCGTCACACCAGAAGACGGACTCACCCTCAGGCAAGCGGCTGAGAACACCGTTGATGGCATCTGCACCCACCACCTGGATCTTCACCCACCCGGTTTCAGAGACAGACTCCCCTTTGGAAGTTATCTCTTCGATTGTCTTAGCGCGGTCCGTACCTGTAATCAAAGTGAAGTGCCACCGGCCTTCTTCTTCCCATGAATACAGCTCATATCCCTTGAATGAGTGAGGTAGCTTCTCCATAGATGTAGCTGATGGTTTGTCGATTAGCTTGCCAGCCCGCTCCAGCGATTGGATCACCAGAGGATTACTTCTCGGGTCCTCACCTATGTAGATTCCCGGCAGTTCAATCATGATGACGTGTGGCTCCTCCAGGGTGAATGGCTTCCAAATGGTGATCCCATCAAAATACGTGCAAGACCAGGGGACCCAGAAAACCCCCCAATAGATAGGCGCCTTATCGACGCAGACCATGAACGACTTGCCTCCGGTTGTTACATCTAGCTGAGATATGCGTTCAAAAGCTTCGTCAGTAAGTTTTATCTCATTTGTTTGAGCATTATAGGTGATGACATCTTTAATTGAGATAATAGGCTCGTCGCTCAGCCTGACGCGGCTTAGGGCTCCCATCTGTGCGGGAGGGATATCCTGTTTGGTCAAGTAAATGGCAAACCCTTCGTCATTTGGCGGGGTCACCATACCTTCCGAGTTTGCACAAATGCTTAACGCGAGAACGCCTAGCACAAGCATGATGCCAACTATGATAGCCGTAATCGGTTTCACAGGACTATGGCAGGCCAACTTATTCATCTGCTCCTCGCAGCGCATTGCCAATTACGAGGCATCTTCCCTAAAATTGCTCCTCCAGATCCGCCGAGGGAATCATGACACAGCCAGAACATGAATCTCACAGCTAATTATACCACTCGCCAGTTCAGTGAGGTCTGAGGATAGCTGGGAAGCACCCGGTCGATGGTGCATATCCTGCTGCTGGCAGTCTCTATGTCAGACGCCCGGAGTGGAGGGCTGGCATCTGGGGCGGAAATAGCTGCCGCGGTTCTGTGTCTATGTAGCGGAGTATTCTTGACCGGCATGGACTAATTCTAGTAAAGTTCTCGAACCACCGAACAGGAGCGGAGAAATGATGAATTATCTACTACAACCCAAAAAGTATAGAAGCCTCATGGCCGACGAGGGATCAAGAGCCATAATGAACAAGACTATTGCCTTCTTTGAAAAGATGGGCAAGGCCAGGATTCTCGATGATTACGCGAAGAAGGTCTGGTACAGGGAGTTTGTGGAATTCATCGGCAAGGAGCAGGTCTTTGCCAAGCTGCTGACGCCCAAGGAATATGCGGGCGGAGATCCCGATTGTCGGTGGGACACGGCCCGCAACAGTGAATATGCCGAACTTCTGTCCTTCTACGGCCTGGGCTACTGGTACTGCTTCCAGGTGACCATCCTGGGCCTGGGCCCAATCTGGATGAGCCAGAATGAAAAGGCGAAAATGAAAGCGGCCAGGCTCCTGAAGGAAGGGGCGATCTTTGCCTTCGGCCTTTCCGAGAGGGACCACGGCGCCGACATTTATTCCACGGAAACCTCACTGACACCAATGCCTGACGGCACATGGGTGGCGAACGGGGAGAAATATTACATCGGCAACGGCAATGAAGCGGAAATGGTCTCCACTCTGGGGAAGATCAAGGACGGCACGGACGATTACACCTTCTTCGTCACTAACTACCGCCACAAGGCCTACGAGCTCAAGAAGAACGTGGTCTCCCACCAGGAATACGTGGCCAACTTCGCTCTGCACAACTATCCCATCACAAAGGACGACATCCTCTCCCGGGGCTCCCATGCCTGGGACTGTGCGCTCAACACCGTGAACATCGGCAAATTCAACATCGGTCCCGGATCCATCGGGGTCGCTGAACACTGCTTCTACGAAGCTATCACCCATGCATCCAACCGCATCCTCTACGGCATACGGGTCACGGACATGCCCCACGTGCGAAAGAACTTCATGGATGCCTGGCTGCGTCTGGTGGGCATGAAGCTCTACCAGCGCCGCGCCACTGACTATTTTAGGAATTCCAACCAGAACGACCGCCGCTACCTGCTCTACAACCCCACAAGCAAGATGAAGGTGACCTTGCAGGCCGAAGAGGTGGTCAGCCTGCTGTGGGAAGTCATCGCAGCCAAGGGATTCGAAAAGGACACCTACTTTCACATGGCAGCCGCCGATATAATGGGCCCATCCAAACTCGAAGGAACGGTCCACGTGAACATCCAGCTCATCCGCAAGTTCATGCGAAATTACTTCTTCAACTCCGCCGAGTATCCACCAGTAGCTCCGGACCTTTCGGAAAAAGACGACCTGTTCCTCTTCAATCAGGGCCCCACCAAGGGACTGGGGAAAATACAGTTCCACGATTACAAGCCTGTCTTCGAGGCAAATAAGGGCCTGCCCAATGTGGCTGCCTTCATGAAGCAAATAGCTATTTTCAGGGAGATGCTGGAAAAGGCGGGCCCGGACGAGGCCCAGGATATGGATCCGTCGTGGTCCCTGCCTTTGGGCGAGATGTTCTCCATTGTTGTGTACGGCCAGCTCATCCTCGAGCAGGCCAGTATCAGCCGAACCGATTCGGACATTCTGAACCAGATGTTTGATTTTATGGTGCGTGACTTTGCTCGATTTGCCATGCAAATCTACGGCAATCATAGTTCCAAGGATGCACAACGAGATTATTGTGTCAGAATCATGCTTATTAAGGCAGTGCCAAATTCCGAGCAATATGGCAGTGTATGGCAGCACTATGTTTCCGTTCTGAATGGCGAGTATGCCATGACTGAGTAGGTTGGCGATGGGCGCGAAAGCGTGGAAAGATTATCTGTCCGAGCCCCTCTTGAGACGTTATTCAAGACGAAGGAATTACGGCTGAAGAAGCCACTATTCCCTGCAATTTCTGAAACCACAACACCCGGATGCTTGTTATCGCAGCGTGAATTCAAAGACGCTATGTAATTCAGCTTCCAGGCC
>Ga0315294_10002035_pt1 | contig 22196 bp, 16 predicted proteins | sample YL17G13_40_MG_FD_203626 | JGI IMG/M metagenome (GOLD analysis project Ga0315294, IMG submission 203626) | Sediment microbial communities from Yellowstone Lake, YNP, Wyoming, USA - YL17G13_40 | ecosystem: Environmental > Aquatic > Freshwater > Lake > Sediment | place: USA: Wyoming | collected...
CCCTCCCCACCTCCCACCTCCCTCCCACCCTGCCCCCGCCCTCGGACGACGCGCCGCCCGGCTTCGGCGCCCCCGCGCGCGGGCGCGCCGACGACGGCCCCCCGCCCGGCTTTGGTGGGCGCGCGGCGGGAGCACGTGCCACCATCGCGCCATCGCCGCCCGCCGGCGGCGGCGGCTGGTGGGCGCCCGCGGGCGCGGGCGCGCCATTGGCGCCGCACCCGCGCCACGCCTCCCCCGCGCTCACGCCGTCGCCCGCCGCCAATGGCGCGGTCCCGTTCCCCGGGGGGCGGCGGAAGTCGGACACGCCCGGCTTCGGCCGCGCGTCGCCCGCGCCGCGCGCGCCACCTGCGCGCCCTCACTGGACCCCCGACGCCGTCGCTGCCGCTCTCGTGGCCGGCACCGCGTTCACCGGGACCGTGAGGGTGGGCGCGGGCGCGGACGCGGCGGCCTACGTCGGGTTGCCGGGCCTTCCGGCCGACGTCATGCTCCGCGGCGCCCTCTCCCGCAACCGCTGCATCGACGGCGACGTCGTGTGCATCACCCTGCGCCCCGAGCGCGAGTGGTGGGTGCGCCGCGGCGGGGGAACGCCCGCGCCCGCGACGCCGGCGCCGGTCGCGGCCGACGCGGCGCTCGCGGAGCGCGCGGCGCGCGACCTGGCGTCGCTGACGGTGGGCAGCGAGGGTGAGGAGGATGCGGGCGGCGCGCCCGAGGCGTCGGCCGCCGGGCGGCGCGCTCTCGCCTCGGTCGCCGCGCGGCTCGCCGCGCGGCCCGACGCGCGCACGACCGCGGACGTCGTCGCCGTCGTGTCCCCCTCCCGCCGCCGCGCCCGCTGGGTGGGCACCCTGGAAGCGGGCGCGGGCGGCGGCCTCGTGCTGCGGCCGACCGACGCGCGGCTGCCGCCGGGCGCCGTCGACCCGGGGTCTGGCCTCCCGCCCGGCCTGGCCGCCGCCCTGACCGCGGAAGCGCTCCTCCCGCCCGACGCGCCCCGCACGCTGCTCCTGGCGGCGTATGGGGCGTGGGCCGAGGGCGCGGCCGCCCCCGCGGCCACCGTCGCGCGCGCGCTCGGCCGCGCGGGGGACCTCGCCGCCGAGACCGCGGCCCTGCTCGCCGCGGAAGCGGTCGACGCGGGCGACTTTGGGGAGGCCGCCCTGGCCGAGCTGCCGGCGCTGCCGTGGAGCGTCGGGGACGCAGAACTGGCGCGGCGCGTCGACCTGCGCGGGCGCCGCATTTTTTCGATCGACCCGCCCACCGCGCGCGACCTGGACGACGCGCTCAGCGTGGATAAAGCGGCCGGGTTGGAGGGCGCGCCACCCGGCGCGGTGTGGCGGGTGGGCGTGCACATCGCGGGTGCGGGAGGAGAGGGTTTGAGGGGTCGAGGGGGCGGCCGCGCTCCGTGCTCGCCCCAACCCCCGCCCTCCTCCTATCCACCCTCAGACGTGTCCGCCTTTGTGCCCGCGCACGGCGCCCTGGACGCGGCCGGTGAGTGCCGACGGGGGAGCGGGGGGCCGGCGCCGCGCGCGAGCCCGGCCACCAACCTCCCCCCCCCCCCCTCAGCCGCCTCCCGCGCCACCTCCACCTACCTCGTCACCTCGGTCGTCCCCATGCTCCCCCGCGTGCTGTGCGAGTCGCTGTGCTCGCTGGAGCCGGGCGCGGCGCGGCTGGCGTTTTCGTGTGAATGGTGGGTCGACGCGCGTGGCGGCGCCGTCGGCGGCGCGCGCTTCTACCGGTCGGTCATTCGGTCGGTGGCCAAACTGGCGTACGGCGACGCGCAAGCGATGCTGGATGCAGGGGATGGGGAGCGCGCGGCGGCCGCCGGGCGCGAGGCCTTCGACGCCCGCCGCGCCGCCCTCCCCGACGGCTCCCGCCCGCCCCCGGTCGCCGCCTCCTGGACCGACCTGGCGGCCGACACGCGCGCGCTGTGGGCGCTGGCGCGCGCGCGCCGCGCCGCGCGGTTCGGCGCGGGCGCGCTGCGCCTCGACAACACAAAACTGATCTTCCGCCTCGCCCCCGACGGCGCGCCCACGTCGGCGCACGCGCACGTGCACGGGGAGGCCAACCAGCTGGTGGAGGAGTGGATGCTGGCGGCCAACGGCGCGGCGGCCGAGCGGCTCGCGTCCCGCGCCCCCACGCGCGCCCTGCTGCGCCGGCACCCGCCGCCCGCCCAGAGCAAGCTGGAGGAGGTGGCGGCAGCGGTCAAGGACGCGGTGGGGGTGACGCTGGACGTGTCGTCCGCCGGCGCGCTGCACGCGTCGCTCACGGCCGCTGCCGCCACCCTCCCGCCCGCCGCCGCCGCCGCCCTCACCCTGCTCTGCACCAAGCCCATGCAGCTGGCCACGTACGACTGCGCGGGGGCGGTGGCGGGGGGGGTGGAGGCGATGGGGCACTACGCGCTCGCGATGCGGCTCTACACCCATTTCACGTCGCCCATCCGCCGCTACCCCGACGTCCTCGTGCACCGCATGCTGGCAGCCACGCTGGACGGTGGGAGCGATGGTGGCGCCCCCTCGCCCCCGTGCGACGACGACTGGTGGCACGCGCGCGGCGTCGCCGAGCCCGCGGCCGTCGCGGCCGCCGCCGCGCACTGCAACGAGCGCAAGCTGGCGGCCAAGGCGGTGCAGGACGCGTCCTCGAAACTGTTCCTGGCCGACCTGGTGCGGCGCGCGCCGCGGGTCGCGGTGGCCGTCGCGACCTCGGTCGGCGGCTCCCGCTTCCTCGACTGCCACATTCCCGCCCTGGGCGTCGACGTCCGGGTCAGCGTGGAGGACGCGGTGGCGGCGGGGGAGGTGGTGGCGGGGTGGGATGGGGGGGCCAAGGCGCTCACGCTGCGCGAGGGGGCGGGGGCGCGGGGGGGCGGCGGCGTCGACACCCCGCCTCCCCGCCCCCTCCACAACCCCGACAACCTCCCGCCCCTGACCCTGCCCGTCACTATCACCCTGCTCGCGTCCCTGACCGTCGTGGTCACCGCGGTCGGCGGCGGCCGCGGCGGCGGCGCGACGCTGACCGCGACGCTGCTGGTGCAGGGCGCGGGGATGTGGGCGACGGCGGGCGACAGTTCGCCGGTCGACGAGGGCGCGCTGGGCATCGTGGACGACCTGGCGGGCGCGGACTGAAGGCGGCGGCGGCGGCGGCGGCTCGAGAGGTGAGCGCGCGATCCGTCCCGCCCTCTCTGTATCAATGACCCTCCCCCCCCTCGCAATGTCACACCAGTCGCGTCGCGCCCCCCGCTCACCCCGCGCGGGCGGCCATGGGCGGCGGCGGCGGCGGAGGGGGAGGCGGCGGAGGCGGCGGCGGCGGCGGCGGCGGCGGCGCGGCGGGAAACCCTCCCAACCCCGCCGGCCGCCCCGCGGCCGCGACAGACTCGGTCTTGGGCGGCGGCACGGGCGGCTGCGCCGCCACGGCCGCCGGCGCCGGCACGGCGGGCGGCGCGGGGGGCAGCCGCGCGGGCGCGACGGGCAGCGCGTCGGCGCCACCCGCGGGGGGCGACCCGCCGCGCGCTGTCACCGTCGCGTACGCGCAGCGGCCGTCGGTCGTGCGCACGGCCAGGGTGCAGGTGCCGCCGATGGGGGGGGAGGCGACCAACAGCGCGTCGGGGCCCGGGTCGGCGACCGGCAGTTGCGAGCAGAGCGTCGAGAGCGGCGCCGGCTCGGCCGGCCCCGTCCCGACCGCGGCGAGCGTGATGGAAAATGCTTCCGCGGGCGCGCCGCGCGCCGCCCACGTGAACGTGGGCGCGCCGTCGACGAGCGCGCGCGTCCCCGCGGGCGTCGCGCCCACCACCTTTGTCGTCCCGTCGGCCACACCATCGGCCAGACGCAGGCCGATGGACGCCACGTTGCCCTTGGGGAGGAGGAGGAAGGTGAAAGTGGTGGTGTTGGGGCCCGCCGAGACGGTGTAGTCGACCACGGCGTCCCTCGTCTCCGCCGCGGCGCAGGGGGCAGCGGTTGTGACAGGGGCGAGGGCCAGGGCGGCGAGGGCGAGGAGGAGCGCCTGGAAGAGGGAGGAGGGCGGCGCGGGTCGGCGATGGGCGGGCGGCAGCCGGCGCGAGGGCGGCGCGGGGCAATTTCCCGGGCCACCGCCGCTTGTGCGCGCGATCGAGCGCTGCGCACGCCATTTGAGGTGCGGCCGCCGGCGCAGGGCCGGCAACCGCCCCCCGTTGACGCGGCGGCGGCGTGTCGCGGCCATCCCGCTTCTCCTCTCGCCCACCGCCCTCGCGCCCTCACCCGCATCGCACGCGCTGGTCGGCTCGCTGGCGCGAGGGTGGGGCGGCGAGGCGCCCGGTGAGCGGCTGGGTGTGGCCAGCACCAGAGAGGGCGCAGCGAGCAGCACAGCACTCTCCCGCCCGCCGCTCGGCGCCCGGCCCGCCCCGCACGCGCGCCGCACAGCGCCGCGCCCGCGCCGAGCGACACCAGCGGCCAGGCGGGGCGCGTCCGCGCGGCGCGACCCGCCGACGCATCCCGGCGCCGCCCACCCTCCCGCCCCCTCCCGCGCACCATGTCCCGCTCCCAGCGGCGCGACGTGCGCGCCCCCGACCGCTTCGGCGACGTGGCGGACGACCGCGAGGCGGCGGCCGCGCTCGGGTCCTCCTCGGACGACGACGGCGGCGGCGACAACGGGCGCGGTGAGTGATGAGTCGTGGTGGCGGTAGCGGCTGGCGTGGCGCGGATGGGCGGCCTGGCGGGCGGCCGTGGCTCGCCCCGCCGACCCTCTCTCCTTCCCTTCCCCCGCCTCCCCAGGCACGCCCCGCCCGCCCGGCGGCGGCGTGTACGTCTACCGCCTGCTGCGGCCGCGCGACCTGGAGCGCGGCCTCAAAGGGCGCACGGTGGGTGGTGGGTGGGGGGTTGGGGAGAGGGGTCGGCGCGCGCCGAGGCGCCGACGCACGCCCGCCCACGCACGCCCACCCTCTCCCCTCTCTAGGTGTATGTCAAGTGGCCCGAGGACGGCATCTGGTACGAAGCGTCGGTCGCGGCGCACGCTGCCGGCACGCCGGGCGGCGGCAAGGCGCGCCTCGACTACGCGGCGACCGACGAGACCGAGACCGTGGCCCTGGGCGAACTGGTGGACGCCAAACAGATCGCGTTCCGGGAGGCGCGGCCTGCGGGGCACGCGCGGGTCAAGGGGGAGTTGGCCGTCGCGCGCGGCAACTCGATCGCCGCCGCGCGCGACTCGGACGCGTCCGACGGCGGCTCCAGCGACAGCGACGAGGACGGCGGTGGCGGCGGCGAGGGCGCCGCGCCCGAGCCGTCGCCGCGCGGCGCGCGCAAACGCCCTCCCCCCGCCGCGCCCGCGCGCCGCCCGCCCCCGCCCAAGCGCGCCCCCGCGCCCGCCTTCGACGCCGACGCGCGCGCCAAGCTGGCGACCGCCATCGCGGACGCGCTGCAGGCCGCGGTCGCGGAAGCGGCGGCCGACGGCGCCACCCCCTCCCCCTCCCTCGGCGACCCGGCCGCCGTCGCCGCCTCCATCGAAAAGGCGGCCGCCGCCGTCTACGGCGCCGGCTCCAAAGACTACGCCGCCCGCATCCGGTCCCTGCGCTTCAACTTGAAAGACCCGCACAACCCAGACCTGCGCCGCCGCGTCCTCGCCGGCGTCCTCGCCCCCGGCGCCCTCGTCCGCCTCACCCCCGACCAGCTGGCCAACAAGGAGCTGGCCGCGTGGCGGGAGCAGGCAAAGGAGGTGGCGATGCGGGCCGCGGTGCTGGACGAAGAGACGGCGGCCACATTCTCCACCGCCGCCGCCGCCGCCGCGGCGCGGCATGGGGTGGGTGGTGCGGCGGTGCCGGTCGACTGGCGGGACGGGGCGGCGGCCGTGGGCGGGGGGGCGGTCGGCGCGGCGGCCTCGGCGGGCGCGGCCGCGGCGCCCGCCGGCGCCGACGGCGCCGACGCGCCCGAGACCGACCCCGGCGACGCGCCCGCGCCGCCGCCGCCCGTGGCGACGGCGGCGGTCGACTGGGGCGCGGTCAAATCGCAGGTGGCGGCGTCGGGCGCGGCCGCCGCCGCGGCCGCCGTCTCGCCCGCCGCCGCCGCCGCCGCGGGCGTCGATTTCGCGGATTTCGACCAGTTTGTGGCGGCGTCGGGGGTTGGGGCGGCGGCCGCGGCCGCGCCAGCCGCGCCGCGCTCGCCCGCGCCGCAGGCCGCCCTCATCAAGCCCTCCCTCTTCCTCCCCCCTTCTGCCCCCGCCGCGCCCTGGGCCGGCACCCTGGCGCCGCCCGGGGGTGCGCCGGTGGCCGCGAGCGCGGCGAGAGTGGCGGGGTGCGGCGCGCCGGCCGCGCTCGCGCCCGCCGCGCTCGCCGTGCGCCAACACCTCACCGCCGCCAAGGTGGAGTCGTACGCCCGCGGCCTCGCCTCGTCCAAAACGCGCACCGTGACGCTGGCCCTGGTGGAGGCGGGGGCGGGGGCGGCCCCCGCGCTCGCCGCGTTGGCGGCCTCGCTCGCCGAGCGCGGGCGCTGCGGGTTTGCCCCCCTCGGCGAGGGCGCCGCCGAGCCGTACCTCGTCCCCACCGGCACCCCGCTCGCCGACGGCCTGCTGGCCGCGGCGGAAGCCGCGCCGGGCGCGGACGCGGGCGCGCTCGCGGCGGCGCGCGCGGCGGGGGGGCGGGGGGGCGCGCTCCTCCTGGTCCTTGTCCACCGCCGCGACGCCGACCCGCCTCAACCGCCGCCGGTCGCCGTGCCCGCCCTGGACTTTGCCAAGCTGGGCGCGCTCGCGGCGAGCCTGGGGGTTGTGGGGGCGCCGAGTGGCGCCGCGCGGCAGTCGCGCTGGGACGCGCCGCCGCCCGCGCCGCAACCGCACGCGGCGCACCCGTACGCACCGCCGGCGGCGCAGCCGTACGCGCCGCCGGCGCCCTACGCGCCGCCGGGGCCGCCGGCGCCGTACCCGCCGCCGCAGCAGCAGTACGCGGCGCCGGCGCCGCCCTACCACCCGCCGCCGCACGCGCCGCCGCCTCCGTACGGCGCGCCGCACCAGGCGCCGCCGCCGCAGCACCCTCCGCCGCCGCCCGGGGGGCTCGACGCGTGGGGCCGCCCGCTGCCGCCGCCGGGGTGGTGAGACGGTGTGCGGGCGAGTTGGGCGCGTGCGTTGCAACACAGGGCACGCCCCGAGAGCAGCAGCCGCGTGCAAAGAAGCCATTCCCAGCCCAAAACCATTCTTCCCTCCACTGCTCACACTGCCGGCAGCGCCCCCCCCACCTTGAGCGCAAACAGCTTGCCCACGCCGTACGTGATGGCCATGGCGGCGGAGCCGCCCAGAAGGACGCGCGCGGCGCCGCGCACGGGGGCCGCGCCGCCGAGCACGGCCCCGGTCGCGCCGAGCGCAATCAGGGTGAAGCAGGACGCGCCGAGCAACGACAGCAGGCGCGGCACGACCGGCGCGATGAACGCGGCGGCGAGGAGGGGGACGGCGGCGCCCGCGGTGAACGCGGCCGCCGACGCGGCGGCCGCCTGCACCGGGTTGGCCAGCGCGTCCAGATCGATGCCAAGCTCGTCGCGCGCGTGGTGCCGCACGACGTCGTCGGAAGCCGACAGCTCGGCGGCAACCGCGGCGGCGAGCGCGGGCGACAGGCCGCGCGCGCGGTAAATCTCGGCCAGCTCCTCCTCCTCGGCAGAGCGCTCGGCGGGACCTTTCAGCTGTTCCGCCGCTTCTTTGGCGACGTCGGCCAGCTCTGCGTCGCGCTGCGAAGCCTGGGGAGGAGAGCGGGGAAAGGGGGTGAGGGGGGGGGGCGCGCCTCTTCCACCTCGCCGCGTCCTCCCTCCCCACAATACCCACCACTGAGATGTACTCGCCGGCCGCCATGGAGAGCGCGCCCGCGACGAGCCCCGCGAGCCCCGCCAGCACGAGCGTACGCCGGTCGCCGTCGCCCCCCCCCACCCCCAGCATCAAGGACGCGGTCGACACCAGGCCGTCGTTGGCGCCCAGCACGGACGCGCGCAGCCAGGGGGCGCGGTGGGAGTAGTGCGCGTGCTCGTCGTTGTCGGGGGATGGCGCGGGCGGCGCCGCGCCGCCCGCGGGCGGCGCCGCGCCGCCCGCGGGCGGCGCCGCCGCCGCGCCCGCGAACCCGCCTTCAGACGCGACCGAGTTGGCCTTGCCGGCCTCTGCCGCGTCCGCGGGGTCGTGGGGGTGCGCGCCGTGGGCGTGGGGCGTCCGCGCGTCCCGCACAAAGGGGTGGCGGTGGTTGGCGGGCGGCAGCGCGCGGTCGCGCGCGTCGGCTGTGGTCCGACGCATCGCTGCGCGCGTTGGTGTGGGCGCGCGAGGTGGAAGGGCGTGGCAGCCTCACTGTGCCCGGTTGCGCTCGCTCTGCCACACTGCCAAAAAACGGACTAGCGCCGCCCCTCCGCCCCCACATGGCCGCCTGACCACGTCCACCCCTCTCCATCGAGCGGCGATGCCGCGCCCCGCGCGCGCCGCGGCGCTCGCCGCCGCGCTGCTCGTCCTCCTGGCCGCGCCCGCGTCCGCCAAGCGTCGCCACGCGCCCGCTCCGCGTTCCACGGGTCCATGCGCGCTTGATGGGGGCCCGGGCGCGCCGCCGGTGTGGGGCGCGTGCGCTAGGTGCGGGCAGGGGGAGGGGGGCGTGAAGGTCCTGGCGCGCCTGCGCCTTTCCCGCCCGCATCGCGTGCGCGCTGCGGCTGCTGGGCCGTGTCGGCGTCCGCGCGAGGGCGCGGGGCGCGTTCGGAGGCGACGTCGGCGCTGCGCCGGCGCGCCACGTTCTTTCCCCCCGTGCCCAGCCGCCCATCCCGACCCTCTCCACCCTCCCCCCCTCCCCCCAGCGCGTCCACACGCGACATGGACGAGCGCACGTGAGTGGTCGAGGAGGAAAAAGGAGCTTGGGCGCATGCGGGCGCGCACACCCCGACCCCGCGCGCCTTCCCCGATTCTTCTCCCCAGCTGGATCATCCTCTGGGCCGGCCCCCCGCCACCGGTCGACACCCTGTGCGCGGAAGCCGCCGCCATCGACGGCCGCTTCGACGGCGCGTGCGTGGCTTCTTGGTCGGCCGCGCTCTCCGGCGTCGCGCTGCGCGCGACCCTCGCCCACGTGCGCGCCCTGCTCGCCGCCTTTCCCGGGCGCGTCGACTCGGTGCACGAAGACCTGGGCGTGTCGGTCGCGCCGCTGAAGGGGGCAAGGGCGGGGCGGGTCGACCCGCCGCCGACGGCGCTCTCGGTGTCGCGCGCAGCCGCCGAGCCCGCCCGCCGCCTCCTCTCCAAAGCCCCCAACGCGGCCGGCGACGGCGACGGCGACCCCCGCCCCCAGTACGAGCAGCTGTCCCCGCCCTGGCCCCTGGACAGGGTCGACCAAGCGCGGCTGCCGCTCGACGGGCGCTACACCGCGCACGGCCTCGGCACCGGCGTCCACGTCTACGTCGTCGACACAGGGGTGCGGGTGACCCACCAAGAGTTTTGGCCGCCCGACCTGGAGCGGGCCGCGGTGTCGAGCCGCGCGACGGAAGACTTTACGCCGCTCGCGCCGACCGCCGGCGAGAAGGGCACCGACTGCAACGGGCACGGCACCCACGTGGCGGCCTCTGTCGGCGGTTTAACGTATGGCGTCGCCAAGAACGTGACGATCCACTCGATCCGCGCGCTCGAGTGTGGCGGCAACGGGACGGTCGCGGCAGTCGTCACCGCCCTCGACTGGGTCCGCGTCCACCACCTCTCCCCCGCCGTCGTCGTCATGGCCCTGGGCGGCGAGTCGCAGTACGCGCTCGACGTCGCGGTGCGCGGCCTCGCCGCGGCGGGCGTGCCGGCGGTCGTCGCAGCGGGCAACGAGGACGCCGACGCGTGCGGCAAGTCGCCCGCGCGGGAGCCGGCGGCCATCACGGTGGCGGCGACGGCGTCGGACGACGCGCGGCTGTGGCTGGAGCCGGGGGTGGCGAGGTGAGGGGGGGGGGGGGCGCGCGCGCGCGGGGCGGGGGCCCGGGGGGCGGGGGGGGGGGGGGGGGGGGGGGGGGGGGGGGGGGGGGGGGGGGGGGGGGGCGGCGCCCCCCCCGCGGGCCCCGCGGCGCTGCCCCACCCCCACCCGTCGACCCTGCCACCCCTCCCCCTCCCCCCGCAGCAACTACGGGCGCTGCGTCGACATCTGGGCGCCCGGCGGCGAAATTCTGTCGGCCGCCGCGGGGTCTGACAACGCGACGGCCTTCCGGTCGGGCACCTCCCAAGCCGCCCCCTTTGTCGCGGGCGCCCTCGCCCTCCTGCTGGAACAAAACCCGGGCGCCAGCGCCGACGCCCTGCTCACCACGCTCGCGTCGGGCGGGACGTGGGGCGCGGTGCGCGAGCCGAAAGCGTCGGGCGCCTTCAACGCGCGCGCGGTCGACGGGTCGCCCAACCTCCTCCTGCGCGCGGGCACGCGGCCCGTGGTCTTGTTGGCGCCGGCCGCGCTCGCGGTGGTGGGCGGGGCGGCCGGCTTTGGGCCCTACACCGTCAACGTGTCCCTTTCCCGCCCCCCCTCGTCCACCGTGACCGCCACCCTGGCCCTTTCCGACGGTTCCAGGGGCCGCGTGTCCCCCGCGCGGCTGACGTTTGGCCCGGGAGACTGGGCCGCGCCGCGCGCGGTCGCGGTCGACGCGCGCGGGTCGCTCTGGGGCGACCCGTCGCCCCCGCCCCTGTGGCTGACGGCCGAGCTAACCTCGGACGACGTCACGTTCGACGGGACCAAGCCCCGGCTGCGCGTCGACGACCGGCGGGGCGACACCGTCCTCTACCCCAAAGTCATCCGCAAGCTCCCCTTTCGCGACGCCGGCGACACCTACTTCTTCGGGGATTCGTACTACACCCCCTGCGGCGACGCGGGGTCCCCCGCGGGGCTGCCGACGCCGGGCGACGTGCGCGCCGCGTCGGGCGCGGTCGGCGGCGACGACGACGGCGACTCGTCCGCGCTCGACGCGCCGGGCGGGAAGGATGTGGTGTACTACTTTGCGCCCACACGCACCGGGGTCGTGACCGCGTCCCTGTGCGGCGGGCCGGACAGCGGCGCCGCGCGCGCGTTCGACGCCAAGATGTTCGTCCTCGCCGACCTCGGCGCCGCCGGCGCGCCCGCCGCCCCGGCCACCGTCATCGCCTGCTCCGACGACGCGTGCGGGTACTCGCCCGCGGTCACGTGGAACGCGACCGCGGGGGTGGCGTACGGAATCGTCATTGATGGCGTCGACGGCCGGTTCGGCCCGTACACGCTTGACGTGACGGCCGAGGGCGGCGGGAGCGCGACGGCGACGCCTCCTCCCGCCGGCTACGGCATCAACTGGCCGACGGTCGACCCGGCCCTGGTCTCGGGCGGCGCCGCGCTCGCGCGGCCGGCCGCGCCGCGCCGCAAAGCGTACCCTCCTACACCGCCTTCCCCTCTGCCCCCCAAGCCCGGCAAGCGGCTGCCGCCACCGGCGCCGCCGGCCGCGGTGCACGTGCCGCTGCCGCGCGCGGCGGCGCCGGGCGCGGCGCCGACGCAGCCAGCGCGCCAGCTCGGCCTGGCGCCCGGCGCGGCGCCTGGCCTGGGCGCGGCGCCGGTGGGGGTGGCGTGGTTGCCCTGCGGCGCCAACGGCAACAGCACCTCCGGCGGCGGCGGCGGTGCGCGCAGCGTCGCGTGCGCGTCGCCTGCGGGCGCGCTGCTGGCCGCCTCCGCGTGCGCCCCCGCCGATATGGACGCCGCCCAACGCATCGCCGGCGCTGGCATGTGCCCCGCGGTCGGCGGCTGGACCGCGGGCCCGTGGGGCGCGTGCTCGGCGGCGTGCGGCGGCGGCAAGGCGACCCGCTCCGCTGACTGCCCCTCCCCGCCCTGCGACGCCTCCTCCCGCCCACCCACCGACCGCGCCTGCAACTCCGCCCCCTGCGACCCCGTCGCCTGGCGCGTGGGGCCGTGGGAGGCGTGCACCGTGCGCTGCGGCGGCGGCGGCCGCACGGCGCGCCGCGTCGACTGCGCCCGCGCCGCCGACGGCGGCGGCGCGCCCGACGCCGCGTGCGCGGCGGCGGCGCCCAAGCCGGCAGCGACGGCGGCGTGCGGGGGGGAGCCGTGCGATTTCTGCGCGGCGCAGGCCGCGCTCGCCGACGGAGGCTGCTCCGGCCGCGGCGACTGCGACCGGGGCGCGTGCCGCTGCCGGGACGGGGCCACTGGGCGCTTCTGCGAAGCCCCCTCTGGCTGCGCGTCGGGCGTCGCCGACGCGTCGGGCGCCTGCTGCCCCGGCGGCGCGGTCGCCGCCGACGGCGCCTGCTGCCCCGACGGCGCCCCCCTGGACGCCGCGGGCGCCTGCTGCGCGGGCGGCCGCGTGGACGCGTGCGGCGTGTGCGGCGGCAACGGGACGGCGGTCGACGGCGTCGGCGCGTGCTGCGCGGGCGTGCTGGACGCCGCCGGCCTCTGCTGCGCGTCCCGCCGCCTGGACGCGTGCGGCGTGTGCGATGGCGACGGCGGGTCGTGTGGCGTGACCGTGCGCGCGTCGGGGCTGGGGGCCGACCCGGCGGCGGCGGCCGCGACCGCGCTGGGCGTCGCGCGGTCGTCCGTCTCGCTCGCGCCGCGCTCCGCGCGCCGCGCCGCGCTCGCCGCGCCAGCGGACGTGTCCCTGGTCATCGCGGCTGGCGCCAAATCCACTCTGAACGGGAGCGCGTCCATCTTCCTGTCGCCCGCCGCCGCGGCAGCCGCGCTGCGCTCGGCGGGCGCCACCGTGGCGACCGCCGCCGCAACCCCCGTCTGCGGCAACGGCGTGTGCGAGGCCAGCGAAGCCGTGCACGCGGGCGGCGCGTGCCCGCGCGACTGCCCGCTGCGCCTCGCGGCGTGCCCCGCGGCGGGCGGCGCGCCGTGCGGCGGCCGCGGCGCCTGCCTCGCCGCCGCCGCCGCGTGCGCGTGCCACGCCGGCTACGCCGGCGCCGCCTGCGCCGAGTGCGCCCCCGGGCACTACCCCGCGGGCGGCGGCGCGTGCGCGCCGCTGCCGGCGGAGCAGGCGGCGGTCGTCGCGGCGGGTGGCGCGCCGCCGGCCGACGCGCGGCCCGGCCGCGGCGTCGCGCTCGCCGTCGGCGGAGCGGCGGCCGGGGTTGCCGCTGCGGCCGCTCTGGCGGCCGGCGTCGCGGTGGGCGTGCGGCGGCGGCGCCAGGCGGCGGGAGCCAAGCCGCCGCCGCCGCCGCCGCCGTCGGCCGGCCCGGGCGCGCCCACGACGGCCGCCGCCGCGCGCGCCGCGGTCGGCCTGCCCTCCATCGCGTTTTCTGAGCCGCCCTCGTCCACCGCGGGCGGCGGCGCGGCGGGCGCGTCACGCGCGGCGGGCGCCTGGTCGGTCGCCTGAGAGCGCGGCCGGCTCCTATTGCTTTCCCTTCCTCCCTCCTCCCCTCCTCCATTCATTGGGCGGACTAGTCTCGTTTTTGGTTTCTCATCACTGCTCTACCTGCGGCTCCCCGGCGGCGTGCAAAACGATCGACCAGAGGGAGAGAAGAGGAGGGAGGCGCGCGCAGCGCGTCTCGGCCTCTCTCGCGTCACACCCACGGGGCGCCCGACCGGTCCCCACAGCACACGCGCCCAGCCGCGCCGCCCACTCCCGCACACGCCGCGGCCCCTGCACGCCCACCCTCCCCAATGGCACCCTGCTGGCGCAACCCGCGCACCTCGGGCGCGTTGTACGCCGTTATCCTCATTGTGGACGCGCTTTCGTTCGCGTCGGGGTGAGGGAGGAGGAGAGGGAGGGAGAGAGAGGGGCGCGGCGCGCGTGCGGTTGCCGCATGCCGGGCGGCCGTGGTGGGCGGCGCGGCGTCGAGCGCCGCGGCCAACGTCCTCGTCGCGTGGAGAACGCGTTCACGCGTCACTGGGGCCAAACTAGTCGGCGCGCCAAAGCCCGCGGGCGCGAGCTCGGCCGCCCACCACCCCCAACCCCACACCCCTGCAGCCAACTCGACGCCCTCGCCGGCCTGGGCGCGGCCGCCGCCAACCTGGCGGGCTCCAGCGCACCGGTGCGAGAAGAGTGGATGAAGTTGAAGGCCGGCACCGCCGACCGCCACGTCCCACCCCCTCTCCCCTGTCTCTCTAGACCTTCAAAGCCGCCCTCGACTCGGCCGGCGTCGGCGCCGGCCTGGCCGCCGCCGGCGCCGACGCCGCGCGCGCGGCGGCGGCCGCGGTGGCGGGCGCGGGCGGGGCGGTGAGCACGGCGCCCAACGGCGAGCGGACCGCGCCGCGCGCGCCGACGCGCGAGCACAAGGCCGCGGACAAAGCGTCCGCCCCCGTCGGCACCGGGATCCAGCCCGTGCTGGCGACGGTCGGCACTCCCGGCGGCGCGTCCGTGTTTGCGGGCATGGGGTCCGCGCCGGGCGGCGACGCGGCGACCGACGCGTCTGCGCCGCCGGGCTACGTCCCGCCCAAGTACGACGCCGCCGCCGCGGACGCCGCTTTTGCCGCGTCTCCCGCAGGCATGGCGGCGGCCAATGGCGGCGGCCCGCTCGCCCCCCAAATGGCGACCGCGGGCGCGGTGCCCGACTCGCGCAACGCGCTCGGCGCGCCGCGCGGCGCGGCCGCGTTTCCGGGCTCCACCGGCGGCGCGGGCCTCAAGCCCAACCTGTACCCCACCAACGACGCGGGCACCGGGCCTGCGCCGGTGGGCGGCGGCGGGTTCCAGCCGCTCGACGGCGCGGCCGGCTTTGGCAGCGCGCCGCTCTCGGCGGCCAACCCGGGGCTGACGCTTGGCGGGGGTGGGGGCGGGGGCGGCAACCCCGCACCCACGCTGCCGGCCCCGGGCGGTGTGTCGTTTGCGCAGCAAGCGCCGGTGGCCGGCGGCGGCGGCTTGAGCGGCGACGGCCTCGTGCGCGCACCCGGCGCGCGGTCTGCGGCCGCCCTCGGCATGCCCGACACCCAGGCCGCGACCACCACGCTCACGGGGACGGGGCCGGGCGGGCTGCCCATCCGCATGACGGTGGGGCGGAGGAGGTTGCTGGCGTGACCGGGGTGGGGAGGAGGGTGTGGGGCGGAGGGCGAGAGACGGCGCGCTTCGCGCCTCGAGCCGTGTGATTCATTTGGGACGTCGTGTGTGTGACCGCGGTGCATCATGACAAACAACAGCGCGCCCGCGGGCGCCTCAGCGCGCGACACAAGCCCCGCCCCCCCGCACGCACAAAACAAGACTCCCCTCCCCTCACCGCATGAGCATGCGCCTCCCCACAAACGGCAGCCCGGGCAACCGCGGAAACCCGCGGGCCGCCGCCGTCGGCTGGATGGCGACGCCCGCGCCCGCGGCGCGCCCGCCGACAACCGCGCCGCCAGCGGCGCCCGCGCCGCCCGCGGCGACCGCGGCGTCGGCCGCCGCGTCGGCGGCGGCCGACGTGCCGGGGCCGGCGCCGACCGCGATGTCGGCGCCGTTGGCGCCGACGTCGGGCACCAGGGAAAAGGCGAGCCGCGGCACGAGCGCAGCGAGCGTGGAATTCGCGCCAGCCCCCGGCAGCCGCAGCTGCACCGTGGCCGACCCCGATGCCCCATCCGCCGTGCCGTTGGGGCCGACCCGGGGCGCGGTGACGGCCAGGCCGCCGTCGTTGGCCTGGATCGTCGTCGAGTCGGCGGCGCCCGGGTTGAGCGTCACGCCCCGCCCGTTGACCCGCAGGCTGCGCACGCCCGTGCCGGCGACGGCAGCATTCAGCATCGCGGCCGCGGCGGCGGCTTGGCCGGGGTCGATGACGGCGGCGCCGGTGCTCGCGAGCGACAGGCCGTCGGCGCCGACGTGCACCCCGGGCGCGGTCAGGCCGTCGGGGCCCACGTGCAGGGAGGCGCCCAGGTCGGAGGGGACCCCGTTGGCGCCGACGCGGTTGAGGGAGGCGGCGGAAGGGAGGAGGGGGGCTGACGGGCGAGGGTGGCGGGCGTGGGCGTGGGCGAGGGGGCGTGGGCGCGGTTTGGGGCCCGGGATCTGGAGCCGCCGCCGTGCGCGACTCGGTCGCTCGCCCACTGGCGCGACAAGGTGGGCGCCGCGGACCGCGCCCGCCGCGGACGGCGCTGCGGTGGGGCCGCATGTCAGCGCGCGGTGCGCGCCGCACCCTCAACCCTCCCCACACTCACGTCCGCTCGACGAGGGCGACGGCTCCAGCGTGGACGTTACGCTGGCCGCGGTCGGGGCGTCCGCGGCGGCGACCGCGGCTGCCAGGCCGAGGAGCAGCGCGAGCGCGAGCATGGCGGCGCGCATGGCGCGGGGCGGTGGGCGCGGGCGGTGGCGGAGTGTCGGTGGCTTGGCGCGGGGCGCGCTCTGGGAGGGCGGCGCGCGACGCGGAGCGGTGTGTGGGGCTGCGCTGCCGCCCTGCCCTCCCCGCCAACGGAACGGGGCGCGGCTGGGCACTGGCGTCACACGCGCAAGCGCCCGCCGCGGCACGCCAAAGCAAGAACAAGCAGGTCGTCGCACCACTCACGCAAAATCAGGGAAAGCAAAGAAAGGGCTGGCTGGTTGGGCGCAAAAGCAGACCGCGAGCCGCCGTCCTACTTGGCCCCAGGCCCCGCCCGCCGGGGCGCCAACCCCTGCAGCCGGCCCGCCACCCCGGCCGCCACGTCGCGCACCGCCATGGAAAACGCTTCCGCGTCGTCCGACGGCGGCCCGTCGCCGACCGCGCTCCCTGCCGCGGCGGCGACGCCCGCCGCCGCGCCGCCCGCGGCGGCCAGCGCCTGCGCCGCGAGCGCGCCCGCGGGGCCTTGCACCGCGGGCGGCGCGTGCGGCAGGGCGTCCAGGGCGGCGTCGGCAGACGCGGCGGCCGCGCGGTCGGCGCGCGTGTAGGTCCGCTCGCCGCCGGGGCTGGCGACGCCGCCGGCGGCGGTGGTGGCGTGCTGGCCGGCGGTGGGGAACGAGGCGGTGGGGGTGTGCGTGACGGAGGCCAGGGTGGTGTCGGCAGAGGTGGCCGCCGCAGCCGGCGCGGCGTCGGTCGCCGCAGCCACCGCCGGCTCCGCCTTCCAGGCGGCGTCCGGTGTCCCCGTCACCGCGCTCGCCCCGCCCAGCCCGACAAACAGGGACGAGGACGCGCCGTGCGGCGGCGCGGCCGCCGCCGAGCCGCCGCCCTCGACCGCGGCGCCCGTGCCGACAGCGTGCCCGACGTACGCCTGGTCAACGCGGGCGGCGTGAGGGGATGCGCCGACGGTGCCAGGGTTGGAGGCTGGTGGGGAGGAGGTGGGTGAGGAGAGGTTGGGGGCCGCTCGCGCGGCCCGGCAGGCGAGCGCCGGCGCGGCGCCGGCGCGGCGCCGGCGCAGCCGCCATGCCCCACGCGCCGCCCTAGTCGCGGTCATCTTGCAAGCGACGATCGACCGGGCACCTTCGCCAGCACCGCGCGGGCGCATCGCGGGCGCCGCACGCGCGCGCGCGCGCCGCGCCGGCAAGATTGGCGCCTCCGCCACCCACAGACTCACCCAGCGCCCCTTCTTTGCCACTCTGACGGTCGCACGCATTGCCCCGGCACTCAAACTTGGCCAGCGCGGGCATGGACTCGGCGGAGCCGGCCTCGGGTGACGCGCCGCCCGACAGGATGAGCGTGTCTGCGCGCGACGGCAGAAACCAGGGCGGGCGCGCGTCGCCCGCGGTGGCGGCCGCGGCGGTGATGGCGGTGATGGCGACGAGGGCGCGGAGCGCCATGTTGGTGCGGGGTGGAGGGGAGAGGGGGGGGGGGGCGCGAGAGTGGTGGGCGGCCGCGGCGCGCGCCGCGCTCTCGCCCCTCTCCGCTCCCGCCGCCACGCCCGGGGCACGGTTTCCGATCACACACACACGCAGGCAGGCCGCGGGACCGGCGGCGGCGGCGGGAGGCCACCGACGCCGCGCGCCCGGGGGGCGGCGCCGCCGCCCCCCCCGCCCTCCCCCTCCCCCCCTCCTCACCACGCCAACGACGTCAGCGGTTCCACCTCCAGCGGCAGCCCCAGCACCTCGGACGCCTCCTTGTACCCGTTCTCGTCCGGCCACAGCGCGCGCCCGCGCCAGTAGGCGGCCGCCGCGCGCAGGCGGTCGCCGTGCGCCGCGTTGGCGGCGACCGCGCCCGTCTCCGCGGCGCGCGTGTACCACCCGCGGGTGATCGCCTCCACCGCAGCCGCCGTGGGCTGGCGCGCGTCCATAGCGGCGATCTCGAAGCGGTTGAGCGCGGGCGGCGGAAACTCGGCGGCGCGGTCGGTCGCGTGGCGCGCGCGCGTCTCGACGCACTCGACCTCGTGCAGCAGGCACCACCGATTCTTGAGCGTCGGCTCGTCCACCGGCGCGAGCACGGTCTGGACGGAGGCCGCGACCGTCATCCAGGCGGGCGCGTCGCCGCGGCCGGACACGCGGCGGCCGAGGTCGGGGTGCGCGTACGACAGGGGCGGCTCGACCGCCACGCCCGCCAACGCCGCGGCGGCCGCGCACCGGGGGTGCGCGCCCAGCTGGGCCAGGCACGCGCGCGCGGCCTGGCGGACGCGGGGGGAGGCGACCTTGGTGGCGTAGAAGACGAAAGCGTTCGCCGCCTGGGCCGGCGTCGCCGTCCAGCCGCCATCCGAGTCGCCGTCGTCGCCCTCCATCTCGATCGCCCAGCCGCGGCCGGCGGGCAGGCCGGCCGCGCGCCGCGCGGGGCCAGCGTACGGGTTGAGCACCCAGGCGAGGTTGGGGGCGCCCGAGTCGGAGCCTTCGCCGTCGCTGTCCGACCCGGGGTCGTCCAGGGAGTCGGGCGAGGAGGAGCGGGGGGGGGGGGGGAGGCGGGCGGGAGCGCGGCCGCGACCGCGACCGCGACCGCGGCCGGCGCCGCCGCCACGGGGGTTGGCGGTCGCGTACCGACGCGAGCGCAGGTCGAGCATGGCGCGCACGGTCGCCTCGCGGCAGCGCTTGCCGGCCAGGGCGAGCTGCGCGTCGGCGGGCACGCCTGCGTTGGACAGCACAAAGCGGCCCACCAGCCCCGCCCAACGCTCGCCGCGCACGACAAACACCATCATGGCGTCCAGCGCGCGGCCAGCGCGCATGAGTTCGACCTGGTCCGCGACGGACGTGCCGGGGCGCAGCGCGATCTCGCCGCCCGCGTTGACCCAGAGCACGGCGGCCGCCGCCTTGTAGCGCAGCTTGGTCAGCCAGATCAACACGACCGTTGGGTCACGCTGGAAGGCGGGGTGGAGGTGCTGGATCTCGGTGGGCGGGTTGAAGGCGAGGAGGACCGCCGCCGCGAAGAGCACGATGTTGAAGCCGTTGCCGGGCAGCGCGTGGGGATCGGGGTTGGCCGCGGCAGCCTCCAGGGTGGCCATGAGAACGCGCTGGAAGACAGCGGCGAGGGCGAGGTAGAGATGGACACGGAAGAAGTTCGACTTGCCGGCGCAGACGCATAATTGAGAGTTGCGCAAGCGAAATCCCGCAAAACCAAACTTGCCCGTGCCGCGTTTGTTGCCCATGTTGCGGTGATGGCCCGCCATGTCGCCCACGCGCGGAAGCTGGCTGCGGGTGGGGGGGCGGGCGCGCGTGAGCGAGAGAGCAAAACCCAAAGGGCGTGCCCCGCGCCCGCGCGGCCGCCCGCAGCTCCAGGCGACCGCCAGCCGCGCGTGCGGCCGGGGGCGGGCGGGGGAGAGGGAAAAACAAACCTATTCCCCGCTCGCGCGCGGCTGCGCGCGCCGCGCTTCGATGGCCGTGCGCCCCGCAAGCGGGGCGCGCGGGCGCCAGAGTTGTCCCGGGAGGGGGCGTCTTAGGGTCTTAAGCCGGGGAAGCGGCCGCTGCCGCATCGGCGGGCGACGGCGCGGTCGGCGCCCGGCCCGCGCCCCCGCCCCCGCCACACCCACCTTGGGAAGAGGGGAAGAGTCTAAAGATAGGCGGCCGGGTCCGAGGCGGGTCGGAGGCCGGGGCGAAGAGTGAGCGACGGCCGCCGCGCGCGGTTCCCCGCGCTCTCGCCCCGCTCCACGCCCGCCGCCGTCACACGCGCGCGCGCCCGCGACCCCCCAAACCACGACAGGCTCCCCGTGCACACCCCCTCACGCGGCGCCGCCGCCAAAGAGCGCGGCGCGCACCGCGGGCAGCGTCTGCGCGTACGCGGTCGCGAGCCTGGCGTCGAGCGTGTTGGCGCACCGGATGCGTCCGTCGGGCGTGCGCAGCAGGACGCCGCCGGAGCTGGGGAGGAGAGGGAGGCGGGCGGCGGCGGGGTCGGGCGCACGCCGTTCGCGCGACGTCCCCCCTCCCTCCGCCCCCTCCCCCCCGCCCACCATGCCGCCCCCTCGCCCTTGCCCGTGGGCGCGGGCGGCAGAAACTCGTCGTCCGCCACGCGCAGCGCGGGCGCCGCGCCGCCCGCGCCGCCGCGCGCCGCGAGCCGCGCGGACGCGGCCGCCGCGACGCCGCCCAGCAGCCCCGCGTCGGCTTTGCGGCCGACGAGCACGAGGTCCGGCTCGCCTAGCTTGGCGGCGGCCTGGACGGCGAGGTCGGTGAGCAGCGCCGCGTAGCGCCCCGCGTCGCCCGCGACGCTCGCGGCCGCCGCCCCCGCGTCCGCCACCACGCCCGCCAGCGCGTCCTCCCGCGCGCGCAGCACGCGCAGGCGCGCCTCGTTGACCTGCTTGGAGCGGTCGACGCGGCGCTTGACCGCGACCGCCGCGTCGCGCCGCTCGTACTCGCGCGCGAGGCGCGCCTTTTCGGCGTCGAGCAGGGTCAGCTTCTCGATGTTAAATTCCTATAAAGAGGTGGATGGGGCGGCGGGGTGGGCGGCGGGGGCGGAGGTGGCCTTCCGCGCGGCCGCCCTCCTTTCCCCTCCTCCCTCCTCCCTCCTCACCTCTTCGGCCGCGACCGCGATCTCGGCCGCCTTTTCTTCGGCTTCCTGGCGGATGAAGCGCACCATCTGGTCGATCTGGCGCTCGACCTAGGGAGATGAGGACGGGGCGCCCGGTCGGTGGGCGCGCGCCTGGGCGGGCGGGCGCCGCCCCGCGATCCCGGCCCGCCCAGGCGCGGTGCGGCGCCGCGCCTCGAGCTCGGGGGGGACGCCGGGCCGGGCAACGGCCGCCCGGCGCGCGGGCCGCGCGCGATGGCACGCGCGCCTGCGCCCTCTCGCGCGCGAGCCCCACCTCGGCCTCGTCCATGGCGGCGGTGCGTGCGGCGCGGGGTCGCAGGCGGTCAGGGAGAGGGCGCGCCCGCGGCGGGAGCAGGGAGAGTGGCACTGGGGGGCGGCCGACCCAGCCGACACCGCCAGCGGGGGCCGTCCCGCTCCTCCCGCGACGCCCGCCGCGCCGCGCCCGGCGCGGCCGACCGACATGCAGGGCGGCGGCGAGCCCGGGCCGGCCCCAAGCGTGGAGGGTCTCTCCCCCGCCGCGGCCGCGTCGCTGCGGACCACGCTCGAAGCCCGGGCCGCGACCGCCGACGCGCTCGAGAGCGGCGGCCGCGAGTCCGGCCGGCTGGTGGTGGGCGGAGGAGGGAGGGAGGGAGGAGGGAATGAGGAAGGAGGGAGGGAGAGGACGCGGGGGCGGCGGTTGACCGGGGGGCGGCCGCCGCGGCGCCGAGCGATCCACGAGGAGGACAAGAATGTCGCCCGGGCGCGCGGGCGCGGGCGGGCGCGCTCCCGGCGGCGGCGGCAGGAGGCGAGGGCCTCGACGTCTCCCCCGAGCACTCGCACACCTTGCGCCATGATGCTCTCGGCCCCCCACCCCCACCCACCCCCCGCCCCCGGCGACCTGTTCGACCTCCCCCGCCTGGACGAGCTCCCGTCGCTCGACGCGTCGCTCTTCTCCGCGACGCTCGCCGCCGCGTTCGCCCTCCCGCCCCCGCGCGCCGGCGGCCCCCCCCGCCGGTCCACCACCACCCCCACCTCGGGCGGCCTCATCACGTACGGCAGCGGGGCGGGCGCGGCGGGCGACCAGGGCGCGTCCGCGCAGCCGCCGGCCGCCGCGGCCGCGGCGGCGGCATTCGGGGCGCCGCCCGCGTTCTTTGGCGGCGCGCCCTACGCCGCGCCCTCGTACGGATCTTTGCTGTTCGACCCGGCCACCGCGGCGGCGCTGGGCGAGGAGGAGGGGGGGGGGGGGGGGGGGGGGGGGGGGGGCGGCCGCGCCGAGCGCCAGCACACACGCCCACTCGGACCCCGCCGCCGGCCCCGGCCGGCCGCGTGGGGGGCTGCCGCCGCGCCAGGCGGTCGGCACGGTCCATGAGCGTGGTCCTGGGGGGCGACGTGGGGGCGGCGGCGGCGGGGCGCGCCGGGCGCGCGCGCGCGCGAGCGACGGGCGCCGGGGCGGCCCCCTTTATCCGCGCTTTCCGTTGACGGGGAGGGGAAGCGCCGCTGCCCGGGCGCGCGCCCGCCCCGCGCGGCGCCAACGCGCCCGCTTGCGCCGTCCGACGCCCCCC
>Ga0315294_10002037_pt1 | contig 22174 bp, 23 predicted proteins | sample YL17G13_40_MG_FD_203626 | JGI IMG/M metagenome (GOLD analysis project Ga0315294, IMG submission 203626) | Sediment microbial communities from Yellowstone Lake, YNP, Wyoming, USA - YL17G13_40 | ecosystem: Environmental > Aquatic > Freshwater > Lake > Sediment | place: USA: Wyoming | collected...
GTTAATAATGGGGCTAATCCAACTACTCTTAGATTCAATGGTAATTCATTAATGCAGAGTCTGAGCATCAATGTAAATGGGGTCACTAAGCAATGTCCATTGTATGCAATCAATTATGAAGCACACATTTATAACTTCTACCTAACTATTCCAACGTCTAAATGGGTATCTAATTCTACTTCTAATACAGATACAATTGTATATCCTAACTACCCTACTATTACTCAACAATTGATTAGTCCTAAATTAAAGGCAGAATGGAAGGTAAATGGTGTAGTAGTTTCCAATTTGGGAACTTATAATTTTCCTTTTGGTAGTTATCAGATTACCTACACATTGAAAGATACTTCATGGCAGACTAAGAACTTGCAAGGCAATAGTCCTATTGTTTATAATAACTATCAACTACCTACCTATACTAAAACATGGAATTATAAAAGACAAACAGTTCAGGTAGTAACTCTTAATCCTTTTAGTTCTGTTTGTGTAAATTCATCACCTATTGTTCTTAGTGGTGGCTTACCTTTAGGTGGGTTTTATAGTGGTAATAATGTTACTAATGGTGTCTTTAATCCTATTACATTAGGACTAAACTATATTACTTATAACTATAATGGGACCTCTGTTACTCAGTCAATTGTTGTTAATATTAAACCTACGGCAACAATTACTCCATCAGGTGCTACTTCTTTTTGTTTAGGTGAAAATGTGTCTTTAACAGCTAGTGGTGGTATTAGTTATTTATGGAATACAGGAAGTACCTCAGCTACATTAAGTAATATTAGTGAAGTTGGTATTTTTACTGTAACTGTTACAGATGCTAATGGTTGTAGTAATACTTCGTCAACAAATGTCTATGTTTATCCAAAACCTACTGTAGCTATTCAAAATATAAATTATAATGCATGTAACAATGACACTCTTGTTGTTGTAGGTGCTAATAATTATATCTGGTCTAATAGTTCTACTGACTCTGTTATTATTGTTGGTTCAGGAACTTATTCTGTAACAGGTACTAATGCTTCAGGTTGTACAGATAGTAAGTCTGCTACTGTAACTCTTAATTCTTTTACCACTCCTACTTTAAATGTAAGTGTCTCTTGTCTTAATGGTGCTGTGTTTACTTGGAATAGTTCTACTTGTTTTTCTAGCTATGATGTTAGGCAAAAACTAATTACTTCTACTTCGTGGACTACTTATAACAATGTTGTATCTGGACTTAAAAAGGGTTTAAGCGGTGGTATTAGAGAGGCTCAAATAAGAGTTTATATTAATGGTATTGCTCAACCCTGGTCATCATCTATACAATTTACCTATCCTAATTATTTATTACAATTACAACCTCCTACCTTTACTATTACTCAATTAACACCTACATCTGCAAAAGTTGATTATGTGGTAAATCCTTTATTGCCTACTACTAATTTAAGATTAAAAAAAGTTGTTAATACTTCCTGGACTAATGTCACAGTTACTGGTGGTGTTTATATTAGAAATAATATGACAGCTAATTCTCAATATGAATTTCAAATGAGATGCACTTGTTTAGGACAAACTGGTTTATATTCTCCTTCTACATACTTCTCAACTGTTAGTGCTTTAAGAGTAGAAAATATAACTAATGATAATCTTGATGTTACAGTATTTCCAAATCCTTTTAAAAATACTTTAAATGTTATATCAGATTCTATAGGTTATATAACAGTTCTTAACTTACAAGGCTCTTTAATTGACGTACAAGTAGGCAATAATGTAATTATTGATACTAAAAATTATTTACCTGGTATTTATCTTTTAGAATTTAAAACTAAAAAAAATGAAAGAGCCTCATTTAAAATTATAAAATCAAATTAATGGACAACATACTTAAATTTGTAATCTTCTTATTATTAATATCTATTTCTTCTTTTGCATTAAGAATTCCTGATATTGAAAAACCTACTCCTTTTAATTATAAAGAAGGTAGTCCTAATATTAAAAAAGACTTTTATGCTCTTTATAATAATTACAGAACAGAGATGAACTTAGATACTTTGAAAGAAGACAGTGTTTTAGTTATGGCAGCTCTTCAACATAGTCTTTGGCTAGCAATGTTAAACCAGGTTAATAGTAATGCTGACTTTATGATTACTCATTGGGAGGATACTAATGTTGACTATATTGATGAAAGAAAGACACCTAAAGATAGAATTGAAATATATGATACTTCTATCAGAGGTTTTATCGGTGAAAATCTTGATGGAAAATATAATGGAGAGTTTACTGCTCAACAAATATTTGATGACTGGAGAAATTCTCCTGTTCATAATGCTATATTATTAGATCCTAGAGGTGAAAGGTGTGGTCTAGGTTTAATTAGAGCTGAGAAAAATGGAAGAATGTGTAATTATGTAACTTTATTGGTAACAAATTAATGATTAAATACCTATTATTATTTCTTATTATTCCTATTGATTGTATAGCACAAGTCTATCCTAGTGGTATTGTGTACTTTATACAAGGAGATAATAATAATGGTAATGCAGTAGCTGTTAATAGGTCTAATCCATTAAATGCTTTAAGTGTTCCCGAAAACAGTGACATTCAAATGCCTTTTATAAATTATGTATCATTAGGTTTTGGAGGACAGATAATCCTTGAATTAGATACAGAAGTAGTATTAAGACCTGAAACATTTATTAAACTATATGAAACTACCTACAATTACGAATGTAACAGCTATCCCGAAGAAGCTAACATCTATCTTTCAAGTGATAATAATGACTATACTTTCATTGGTACTACTTGTGTTAATAACAATACTGTCTTTTATCCTTATTCTTATATTGACACTGTTAGATATGTTTTAATAGAAGATATAAGTGTAGTTACAGATTTTACACAGACAAACCAAATATTAGACGGCTATGATGTTGATGGACTAGTTTTTGATAATGCTACATTCTTACCTATTGAACTTGATGATTTTAGTGCTAATTATATAGATAATAGCCTTTATGTTTCCTTTAATACCTTATCTGAATATGAAACCTATACATTTGAAATACAATACTCTAAAGACGCTGTTAACTTTCAGAAATTACATTTACTCCAAGCACGAGGTTATTCAACTATTAAGCAGAGTTATGATGTAATTGTACCTTTTGACCCTTCTTCTGATATTACTTATCTAAGAATAGTTGAAACTGATTTAAACAATAATAGAACTAGTTATAATATAATAGCTATTGTTACTATTAAAGAAATAAAATATAACAAGAATTATGATATTTTAGGAAGAGAGATTTACAAAAATAATAGTCTTTATAGAATATTAAAATAATTATATAATTTTGTTTTATGATAGTTACACTTAAAAGGTTTGAATTTAATGATAATCATACTTGTGGTGAGTTTTATATAAATGGTTTATTTATATGTTATTCTCTTGAAGATAAAGTTAGAGACTTTAATAGAGACGGAGATTTAAAAGATAAAGGAGAAGCTAAAGTTTTTGGTAAAACAGCTATACCTTATGGAAAATATAGAGTAGAATATGAGTTTAGTCAAAAATTTCAGAGAATTTTACCAAGAGTTAAGGATGTTAGTGAATTTGAAGGTATTTTAATACATTCAGCTAATTTTGCTTCAGAACTTTTAGGTTGCATAGCTCCAGCTACTAAGCTAGGTTGGAAAGATAATAATACAAGAATTGGCCTACAATCTAGAGTAGCTTTCCATAAACTTAATAATATTATGATAGAGGCTTGGCAAAATAAAGATAAAATAATTTTAAATATTATAGATAAATAAATATATTTGCAATTATAAAACAAAAATAATTTTTTTACGTACAAACAAAAAATAACAGATTATGCAAGAAACAATTAAAACAGGACAAGAGTGGTTATACTGGTTAGACAGAATAACAAAAGTAGAACCTTTACAACCGGGCCAAGAAGGCTACATTAACGACAAATGGACCTACTGTGCTAAGAAAAACTTAGATAAAGTATCTAAGGTTATGTCTAGAGCACAAGAAATGGTTAAAGCAAAAGTTACTGACTTTGTTGAAGAATGTATCGTAGATTATGCATCTACAGATCCTAAAACAGGGGAATTATTATCTGGTAATTTTAAAGGCTATTCATTTAAACCTGAAAATTTAAAAGATTTTAATCAAAAGACAAGAGAATTTGAAAGAAAAGCAATGGAAGACTTCATGAATACTGAAGTTAGTATTGAGTTGTTTTTAATTATAGATACAACGATTGAAAAAATTAAAAGATGGGATAAGTACACTTTAGAGTATTTTTCAGATATTTTACCTAGTGAATATTTAGCAGAAGAGTCAGCAGAATCTATGAATTTACAATTAGTAAAGTAGTAATTTAATAACCTTTTAAAGCTCTAAAATACCTTAAAACCCTAATGGACAATACTCTTATTCATGTTGTTATTTCAATTACTACATTAGCATTTTCCACAGGAGTTGCCTGGGGTATTTTAGAGAACTTTAAAATCCAAACAAAAGAAGACATCAAAGCACTATACTTAATTGCAAGAAATCTTGAAGTAGAAAATAATAATATCAAAGTAAAATTTGAAACTATTATGGCTACTTTAAGATTGCATGAAGAGATGTCTAAATTAAATGAAATTGCAGCAAAAAGTAATTGGGAAAGAATCTTTGATGTGATTAATAAAAATGAGCGTAAATTAGAGGAATTAATTAAAAAATATAATGAACTTTAATGGCCCATATTCCTGAAATTACTGTTTTGGATGTAACTGATCCTAGGATTCTACAAGTACTGGATATTAGTATTTATGATTCTGGATTAGCTATTACATCTCCATCACTAAAAGTTTATATTCCTAATAAATCTACACCTTATTATGTACCTTTTGCAGTAGGAAAATTAAACACTTATACAGCTTTTAGTTTTGGTATTGTCTGTACTGATAGTCTTCCTGCAATACCAGACGGTATTTATTCAGTAACTTACTCAGTATCACCTAATGACAGTCTTTATCAAACTATAAAACTTCTTAGAACAGTTAGTACAAAAAATAAACTATTATGTATATTAGGAGACTTATATACAAATTGTGATTTAAAGAATTTCTCTGTATGTAATTTTAATATGAATAGCAGAGACCAACAGATAGCCTATATAGATACTTTATTACAGATTTTAGAGTCTGCAGAAGCAGATGTTAAAAATTTAAAACCAGAGCAGGGTGTTAATAAGTTAAATTGGGTAAATTTAGAGATTAATAAATACTTATATAATTCCGTAGTATAATGGCTTGTAATGCCCCAAAATGCCGAGAGGCTAGAAAACTTGCAGAACAGAGAGCTGCAGAAGAAGCACAAAGAAAAGTTGCTGCTAGAACTTGTACAGAAATAACAGAAGAATTTTTAACAAGTTTTATAGATGTTTATTTACAGATAAGAGAAGGTAATTTATTAGTACAATTAGGTTTAGATTCTGGCTATGTAAATAATCAGATTTCATTATTATCTAGTTTTCTAATAGACACAAAAGATCATCCAGGAAGTTGCGCCTCTAAGAGTTATCATGCAGCCTGGACTAAAGACAAAGAGTCTTTCTTGACGTATATAAATTAATTTTAATGCCCGAAATAACTTTAAAAGAAGTTGTTAGATTAAAAAATAACATCTTACCTGTCACTTCAAAGACGGGTAATATGCTTTGGACAGATGTTAGATATACAACAAGTAATGTATATACATCTTCTAATAATACAAAAAGAATATTATTTTTTGCTAAATTATTAGAGAGAAGAATTCAGAAGTTTTTAGTAGATTATACCTGGGTATTTATTAAAGAGTATGAACTAGATTTATATAAAAGTAGTATACTCACTACAGTTTCTAGAGTAGAGACAGGTTTAGGTTTAGTAGATTACAGAATGAACTTAAAAAGAGTAGATACTTATGATATAGGGGCCGGACCAGTTGTAGAAACTAGTTATATTTTAAAAGATATAATTATAGCTACACCTAGTTTTATAACTCTTGTAGAGACTATTAAAAACAACTTAAAAATAATAAAATAATGGGTGGTTATGGTTTAACATACACGGATATTTCTGATAATATTCTTTATTCAGGAAAAAGTTACTCAGTATCAAATGGAGATCTGTTTGATATTTGTAATGATACTGTTACTACAGTATTAGAAACAATACTTGATTATCTTAATGACTTTGCAACAGATGCTCCTTGTTTAGTTAAGGTATCTGATACTGATGATGTTTGTAATTATTTATTTAATAAATTAGAATCTACTGATAATAGTGTTACTATTACTAAAAATTCTATTACTGTTGCAAATGTTACAACAGAGACTGTGAATTTATCAGTAGCACAAAATTCCAGTAGTGTAGTATTATATTCAGACATTGTATCTGTTACTAGAACAACCACTGGTGTTTATGATACTTATAGTATTCCTCAAGCAACTGTAGCTATAGGAGATTTAATAGAAATTGAAGGCGTTATTTATCTAAACGGAGTTAATGTAAATGGGACATTTTCAAATAGATTACGTATAAACTCAACAGACATTATTATAGAAGGAGGACCTACACCAAAAGCAACTTATATTAAATTTAATTGTGAGTTTATAAGAAAAAATACAACAGATATTTATATTAAAAGCAGGTACTCTTTAGATTATGATCCTACTGTTAATCAGCAGTCTTCGGAATTTTTTGGAGGAATAACAACAACACTGACAGTTCCTGATTTAGATAATAACACGTTGCCTATTACTTTAGATACTGTTATAAGTGGAACAGGTTTTAGCTTTGATTTTAACTACATGATAATTAAACACATAAAAGCAATATAATGGTTTTATATAATAAAGTACTCACAATAGTTACAGGAGGAGGAACAGATACAATTGTTTTTCCAGATGATTTTAAATATGTTAATTACATAGTTAATGGAACTGCAACTTTATCATCTAATTACACTATTAATTATTCAGGAACTCCTGAAAATAATACAATATTAGAAATAAAATACGTAGCTGACATTGACTTAGCTACTAACACTATTACTATATTAGGGAAAACTCTTTCACAAGAAGAAGCAAATTCTAACTTAAACATAGTAGCTGTTTGGAATGGTTCTACATTTGATGTTGCTGTCCTTAAAGACAATGGTAATTCTAACTATGCTATTACTGCTACTTACACAGTTCCTAATGGTGGAGGAACCACAACTCTTGTACCTGGTATTAACCCAAAAGTTCTTATATTAGATGGAACTCCTACATTAAGTTCTCCTTATACTGTTACAGGTACCGGAGTTAATAATGGTGATGAATTTTATGTATTTTATTCTACTCAGGCAGTTCTAGGAGTTAACTCTGTAACTATTTTTGGTATAAGATTAAATGATACTATAGCTGAAAATGGTGGTGCTTATGTACATGCTGTTTATGATGGAAGCTCTTGGATAGCAAAAGTTATCAGAGACTCTGATGTTTTAATTGGAGTAGATGAAGTAAACACTGATGTTGTTACTGATACTATTGTAGTGGATTGTTCATTTGAGACTGGAGAACAGGGTAATAATAGAATTTATATTTACACAGATTTCACTGTTTTAAGTTTTAGTTACTCAGTGATTAAAGCATTAGCAGCTACGGATGCAGGTACAATCACTCCCGGAATAAACGGAACACCAATAGTATTAAGTCCTCCAGGAGCTATTTCTATTGCTGCTAGTACTGCTATTAACACTACTGGCGTAGTTACAGTTGCATCGCTTAATACAGGAGTAGCTGGAAGTTATATAGACTTAGTTTCTGCTAAAACAACTGTTGGCGGAAAAATAAGAGTTTCTTTAAAAATTTTAAAAAATAAACCATAATGGCTTGTAATAATTGTAATAATTGCGGTAATGATATTAATATAAATATAGCAACAAACAGGTACGGTTATAATAACGGATACTTTTTTGATTATTATGGTGCTAATTTATGTAATCAATGTTGTTCTACTAACACTTGTTCAGATTGTAATACTGAATGTTCTACCCCTGAAATACTTGAATGTCCTTATGGTATGCAGAATACTAGTTGCTCTGTTTATAATGGAACAGAGTATGAGACACCTGTAATAACCACAGGTATGGACTTAAATACTGTTCTTGAGAATATTGTTGATCTTTTAGTTAGTACGGTACCTCCATTTGACTGCACAGATTTAAATGCTTGTTCTATTAATAGTTTAGGAGATGTTGATACAACAACGGTAGCTCCTGAAGTAGGAGATACTCTACAATGGAATGGAACTAATTGGGTACCGGAAACTACTTTAAAAACCTACATTAAGAAGTATGAAGCATCAAGTTCTGGAGATATTACTGTGGCTGCTTTTATAACAGCCATTAATGGTGCTGGTGCAACATTGTTACCTGCTCCGGGAGCTGGAAAGTTAATACAGGTTTTGTCGATAAAGAAAATCCAAAACGCAGCTTTTACTGGGTCTAATGTTTGTTATTTTAGATTAGGAGCAAGTCCTACTTATATGGGAACAGACTGGATAAATTGTACAGCAACAGATTTATATAAAAATATAGCTATTCATCAAAATGTTGCAACAGCAAGTGGTATACATTCTAATGTAAACACTGCTTTGACAATAGATAATAATAGCGGGACCACCACCAATCCTGGTACTGTAACTTCTTTAATTTACTACATAACTTACAACATAATAACCATATAATATGCCCTGTGTTAATTGTCAAGCTTCTACAAATGTACCTCCTGGAGGATTATCTCCTGATGATATATGTAACGGTAAGTATTTTAATACTAACTGTGTTATTTATAGAGGAGAGCCTTTAACTGATATTCAAGCAGAAACTAATGACAGTATAACAACAATATTTACAAGATTAGACACTATTGTAGGTACTATTATAGCAGGTAGTTTTACTGCTGATAATGGTTTAACTAAAAATACATCTACAAATGTACAATTGGGTGGTGCAATACTTGGTACTGGCAATTTAATAAGAGATACTTATATCACAAATGATGGTTTTTTATTAAGAATAGACCAAAGCACTGCTACTGATTCTGCTTTATATTTAAACCACTCAGGCACAGGATTAAATGTTGGAACAGGATTAACATCAACAGCAGGTGGTATAGCTGTTAGAGCAAACTCTTCTGAGTCTAATGCTTTTGAAGGGGTTTCTTTATTAGATTACACTGGACTATTTATAAGAGATGCAGCCTCTACTAATACTGTAGAAGGTGTTATAAAAATAGTAAGAAATAGTGCAGGTATTGTTGGTGGGGGAATAGGAGGAGCTATTGATTTTTGGATAGAAAGAAGGACTACAGTCCCTTCACCAAATCCTACAGAGCCAACCGTAAGATTAGCAGGAGTCTGGGCTAGTCCAGGTCCTTCTTTAGCATCAAGGTTATCTAGGTTTGATATTTATGGTTATGATGGTGCTGTAGTTGGGGAAAAAGTATTAAATTTAAGTTTATTAGGTAACGGTGCTTTAACCTTTTATCAATACGGCATTGGAACATTTAAAAACACACCTACTTATGGACTAGGAGTTGATGCTTCAGGTAATGTAGTAGAAACTACTGGAATTGTTGATTTTAAAATGTCATTAACTGATACTGATATATTAACAGGTGGTAGTTTTCCTATTAATGAATGTCCTACATTGCCAGCAGGCTATGCGTGGGAAATAGTTAGTTGTTCTGCAAGATTAGTTGGTGCTACTACTGTTTATGATGGTGCTCCTATAGTAATTGTTAAAGCAGATACATCGAGTAAAGGACAATACACAGATAATGGGATTATATGCTCTATGGGAGGCGATGATTTTGTATTTATATCAAGAGCAACAGAAAATGAGAGTGGGACAGTTGTAGAATCAGATAAAATGGTTGTTAATATAAGTGCTTCGTCAACAGTAGGAGATGGAACATTAACAATTTATGGAACAGCAAGAGTAATTACATTATGATAAACTTTCCACGCATAGTAACAAACTACACATTTGAGGGTGAGATTTGTGAATTAATATCTATTGATTTTAAAACAAATACTGTGGTGATATTACAAGAAGGTAAAAATAGAACTATTCAATTAGATGATATTGAAATTAAGCTTAGAGGATATTCACTATAAAAATAAACTTGTTTGTTAATTTAAAGTCACTAACTTTACATTAAAATTAATAAGTAGTTAGAACTTACGTCACTAAAAAAGAAACTATGAGTAAACAATATTCAAACGAAGAAATTAAGACTTACTTACTAGAACATACAGAATTATTAAATTCAAATTATAGACAAACTGCTCAATTATTTAATACTACTTTTCCAAGGATAGAACATATCTGTAGAAGTTTAAGAAATAAAGGTTTCAGTTTTCTTCCTCCTTCAACTAATATTATAAAAAACAGAGAATATAATTTTAGTAAAAAAGAAAATATAGATAAAGGTACTTTAGAGACAGAATTAACAACTACTACAGAGGCTAAATCAATTGAAGAATTAATAGTTTTACATAAAATAGATACTAAATTATACAAAGTAGCTTCTTATTGGACTAAACAAATACATAATGGATTTAGAAGTAGTTTACTTTGTTCAAGAATTAAAGAAAATTCCAAAGAGAATTTAGAGAATAAATTCATTGACTTTTTAGAAAACTATCAGTTTAAGAAATTTGAATATAAAAAAGTAGATAATAAGAAAAATGAAGGTTTAAAAAAGAGTTGCTTAATTATTAATAATCAAGACGCTCACTATAATAAGTATGATGAAAATGGTTATAATAATATTCAAGACAGATTTAATTTAATTAATAATGCAATTGTGAAAACTGTGGATAATGCTGGTAAAATATCTATGTTAGACAGGGTTATATACATTATAGGCTCTGATGCTTTCAATAGTGAATTTACAGGTACTACTACTAAAGGAACTCCTCAACAAAACATTCTTAATCATGAAGATGCTTTTGAGGCTGTCTTAGATAATGAGATTAAGAATATAACTTTTTTATCAGAAAAATCAGATGTTGTAGAAGTTATTTATGTTCAAGGAAATCATGATCAGTATATTTCTTACTATCTAATTAAGGCTATTGAAAAGTATTTTGAGCAAAGCAAAGAAACAATCTATTTTGATGTTGCAACTAATTGTAGAAAATACTCTGAATTCGGAAATAACCTATTTATGTTTAATCATGGTGATGCTATTAAACCTGAAAAATTAGCAAAGATGTTTCCTATAGAACAAAAAGAATCTTGGAGTGATCATACTGATTATACTATTTTTACAGGAGACAAACACTTTAATGAAAGTAAAGATTTAGATGGTATTAAGTATTATCAACTACCTGCTTTATCAATGGCTATGAGTAAATGGGATGACAAGAATGGTTATTTACCAAAACCTGAATTTGTAGCTTTTTTATATTCAGAAGATAACGGATTAACAAATATTTTTAAAGAAAAATTATGATTAAAATAAAATACACTTATATAGAGTATTATTCACCAGATAATTATTCTGTAATTTTAACTACAAGACCTAGTATAGAATATTACTCAACAACTACTTTTATATCTTAAATGGAAGCAACGTATTATACTATTAGTCAAGCAGTAAACACTGTGAAATCTGAACTTAAAAGAATAACTAATGATAATATTGTTTATTCTAACAGACTTATTTATGGTAAACTAAAGAAGTATAGAAATCTCTTATTAAAGAGAGAGTCTGATAAAAGTAAATTACGTAACTCTAATGCTATACAAACTTTAACTTGCTTAAATTTAGAAGAAGTTGACATGATAGAATGTTGTGATGGAGTAAATTCCGGTTATTCAGTTTTAAGAAGTAAGTATAAAATACCAAAGTTTCTAGACTCTGTTCTTGAAAAAAGGTATATCAGAGTTTATGATATGTTGAGAACAACGGTTTTTGATGAAAAGTCTCCTGAAGTAGTTATACAACAACAAAGAATGCGTTTTAAATATCCTGCAGTTAGTTTTTGGATTAGAAATAACTATATTTACTTTGACACTAGCAATAAAAGGATAAAGAACCCAGAGAAGATAATTATTGACGGTATCTTTGAGGCTCCTGAAGATGTTCTTGCTTTTAATACTTGTGAACAAAATGATTGTTGTGCTGAAGAAGATAAAGTTTGTACATTTGTACCTATGTTACAAAGAGAGTTTAATTGCCCAGGACATCTACAAGCTGTTGTTGAGCAATTAACAATAGAGGAGCTAATAAAAACAATTAGTAACACACCTCAAGACAGAGAAAATGATTCTAAAGAAAAAAATATGAGCTAATGCCACAAAGAGCTATAGATGTAAATACTAGAAAGATTTACTGGAATATTAGAAGAGAACTGAAAAATAAACCTAAAACCAAAGAAGTACTAGATGCTATTAAGTTATTAGGTTTTAATAATTTTAAAGGGTTTATTAAAGAGTCTAATGAATTAGCTGCTAAGAATATCATAGAAAATCCTTTTGGTGTAAAATTAACAGAGGGTGCAGGAACAATAGCAATCAAAAAAAGATTTTCAAGCAAACACATAAATATAAGATCTTTAGATGCCGGTTACTATTACACTAAAAGTAATATTGATTGGGGAAAAACAAAGAAGACAGGTACAGTACAGTATTTTTATAATGATCATTCAAGCAATTTTAGATTTAAAATACATTGGAAAAAAACAGCAACTTCTCATTTTTATTTAAATGTTTATTTTTTAAAAATGGAGAGAAAATGGAGACAGCTTTTAGCAAATAATATTGTAGCAGGTAAAAAGGACTACTTAACTTATAAACGATGATTAATACACTAGGATACCGAAAACTAAAAGACTTTGTAGATGAGTACTTATCAGGTTTACAAAGAGCTGATGAAAAATATAAGTTTGATAAAAATTTAATTATTCAACACGCTATCAATTGTTTAATTAAGATAGGTGGGGACATTTATCAAAAGGATATTCTTCCTCTAAAATTAGAAGTCAATAATCATACAACAATTTTACCTGATACTATAGGTATTATCCAGGGAGTGTTTAAAACTGATTATATGTATTCTGACAGAGTTGTCAAATTACCGTATAACATGAATCCTTTAAACATTACCAATTATTTAAATACTGAAAGTAGAGTAGGTTCTGATTGTTATAATTATAGGTCCGAATACAATGAAAGTTACTATGTAGCTTTTCCTTATATACATACTACATTTAAAACAGGTTTTTTATTAGTAGATTATCAATCTATAAGAACAGATGAAAATGGTTTAATTTTGTATCCTAATTATCCAGAAATGGATGATGCTTTAAGGGATTACATAACTTATGAATTATTCTTTGAGGCTTATTTATTAGATGATATTAATGAAAACAAATACGAAAGATTACAAAGAAAACAACAAGACTCTCTTGAAGTAGCTAGAATAAAAAATGCTATATTATCTAAAGAAGAGGCTATTGCTTTTATAAGTAAAATTAATAGAAGATATGATGATTTTAAATTTAAAAGACCTTCTAATGGAAGATATTAATAATAAAAATAAATAGAATATGCCGTGTTTATCGCCAGAGACAGAAGAAGCTAGATGGAAATGGATAAAAGAACATCCTTTAGAACATCAAATAGAATTATTAATAAGTAAAAATGAACAAAAAGAAAGATGGTTATGTAGTCTTTTAACTAATATAGATAAAGTTGCAGAAAAAGGTAGTTTATTAAGAGGAGATATTTTTTATGATGTAGACTATGAATTATTTAATTTTTGGGATGACCATCAGGAATATGATAGAGAAGAAAGAAAAAATAAACAAATAGAAGACCAGGAGAAATTATTTAAACAAATAAAAAATGAAAGAGAAAATAGAGAAAATGAAAGATTTTAATAAGCAACCAAAGAATATTATGCAATACACAGAAGAACATTGGAAAACTAGAAGTGAGCTAGTTAGAGCTATTCTAGATAAAGATTTAGATAAAGTATCAGAACTAATTAAAAAATCAATAGAATTAGAAAAACAAGCTAATAATAAATTATGAAAAAATTTAATATAGACACTTTTAAAGATGTAATGATTTATTCACCAAGTTCTTATAGAATTCAGTTTAATAAAGACTATTTTGAAAAAGGAGATATATTATTTGCAGGAGAAGAAGTTGCTAGAGTAAGAGTGGTTAAAGTATTTAAAGAAAGATGGTATAAAAAACTACTAAGAATGGTAGGTATATATTTACCTGTATATCAAGTTCGTGTAGAGAAAGTGTAATTTTAAAATTTAATAGTTAATGGCATATTCTGGAAGTACTAATGTAAATTACTTAGGCATGGACCTGGACTCTTCTCCTTTTAGGATAAAAGAAGGGTTTTATACTTATATGTTAAACGGTGTTCTAAGCACTGTTGATGGTTATTTATTTAATATTTCTAATGCCCCAAGTAACAAAAATACTTTCAATATTCCTAATGGTTTTTATATAACAGGTAATTTTGCTACTTATAAAACTGGGGAGTTTTTTGTTAGTATTTGTAATCCTACAACTAATCAATCAAGAATAGCACTTTTAGATTTAAATGCTAATACTTACGTTGAATACATTAATAACAGTAACATTGATCTTAATTTCAAACTTACAAAACAAGTTGAAGGAGAGTATAAAGAAACCTTAAATTGTAAGAGATTTCTTTATATAACAGATGATTTTAATAGAATGCGTTATCTGGATGTAACAGAGCCTATGGCTTTTAATGAAGCTTTACAAGAAGACGATATCAGTATTTTTCCTAATTATTATGTAGGAGATCCTGTATGTATAAATATACAAGAAGTAACTAATGGTGGTGGTCTATTAACCGGTGCCTATCAGTTTGAAATACAATATGCAGACGTTGCTGGTAATGAGATTACTGCTCCAATGGGTATGACCGGTATTATAAGTATTTATAAAGGTAATACCACTTCAGGTTGGGCTGCTATAGAAGGTTCTCCTCCTGGTGTTCCTGCAAATAAAAGTATTACTGTTGCTGTTAATAACTTAAACACTAATATAGACTATTATAATTTAATTATGATAGAAACTATAAACGGTATTACTTCTGCTTATATAGTAGGAACTTTTCCTACAACACAGTTTACATACACTGTTACAGGTTATGAGACAAAAAAACAAATAACTTTACAACAAGCTTATAAAGTAAGTAAGTTCTATAAGAAGGCTAAAACTATAACTACTACTAATAGTTATTTACTCTGGGGTAATCTTGAAGGAGGGAACACTCCTAACTTACAAAGATTAGTTACAGACCACATTTATCTTTATTGGCAAGACTTTGGAACAAGTTATGATGATCTTTTTAATGACTATAAAAATCCTACTTCATCTACTTATAGAAAGTCTTATTTAAGAGATGAAGTTTATGCTTTTGGTATTAGTTTTACTTTATTAGACGGACAAGAGACTGCTGTTTTTCATATTCCTGGAAGAGCTCAAAATCAATCTAATAATAAATCCGCTATAAATAATGGTGCTCCAAAAACTGAAAGTTACGGTCTTTCTATTTATGGATATTCAGTATGGGACACCTTTCCTATTAATAACAATGATTCTGGTGGTATTCAAAAAGAAAGATGGGAAGTATATAATACAGCAACTGTTAGTAACAATAGTTTTGGTTATTCAGGTTTTCCAATTTCTAATGATCCTGCTTTTCCTGAAAACTTAGTAGGTTGTAAAAGAAAAGGAGACTTTAGTTACTTTGAATGTCAAACTAAGTATCCTGAAATATTAGACTGTACAGGACAACCTGTTTACCCTGAAGGTAAAATAAGACATCATAAATTTCCTGACTGTAATATTAGTCCTATTTATGATACTTCTTATGGACCTACAGATTTAACTTATGTTGATGATCTTGGATTTTATTTTGATCCAGATGGTGCTGATGAGCCGGTTTATTTAAACTTTAATTGTATTGAAAATTGGAAAATAACTAAATTTCCTGTAACTATAAATTTACTTGGAATAGAGTTACCAGAAGATTCTATTAGTAATTTTTATGATGCCGTTAATGATGAAATAAATAATTATCCTGATTTACAAGGTAATCCTATAGTAGGATATAATTTATATTCTAGTGATAGGTCTGTCGATAAAACAATAGTAGCCAAAGGGCAAATATTTAATTCTAGAGAATATGAAGATACTGATACAACACAAAATTTTCACTTTCAAAACTTTCCTTTTAATCCTTTAGTAGGTGAATTATACAATACTACTTACGGTGGTACGCCAGCCGGTCCGCCGTTTCCAGCATATTTAAGGGATCTTACTTATAAATTAGATTTTACTACTGCTTCTAATCACAGTAAACAGACTTTTGATTTTTGGTCTCCTAGTACTACTTTTAATATTGCACCTTTAAATGTAGCTAGTCTTAAAATAGAACAATCTAATTTTGGACAAGGATATACAGAAATGGTAGAAGTTAATAAACACACATATACAACAGAAACTTCAAGTGATTATAATCCAGCATTAATATTAGTGGGAGATGGTATTTATGACTCTAAAACTATATTAAATTCTAGTTATTTAGGGTCTATTAATTATTTGTTAGATGGGTGTATTTATGTAAATACAAATGGTCCTTTACAATTAGGTCAAGCTTTTTCTTATCCCATAAATAATTCACAAAAACCACCTATAGTACATTTAAAGAGTGATAGAAATATTATTGATCCAACTGTTATAGAAGGTTTATCTACTTTTTATTATTATGGTACATTAGAATTTGGATTTCAAGATGTTACAGATCCTACAGGCCCCTATCATGATATATCTAATAAAAGAATTAATGCTACTGTAATATCTGCTCAATATGTAGCTTTAAAAAATAATAATAAATCTCCTTATGGAGACTTAACATCTGTACAGTATAATAAAATAGACAAAGGTTGTTATGGTAATGACTGTAATATAATATTTGGTGGAGATACTTTTATAACTAATTTCTCTTTTAAAAAATCACATAGTTACTTTAATGAGTTTAATAATGATTGGCCTTATGATTATACTGGACCATCAAAAGAAAATTTCCCTGCTCCTTTAACAGTAGGTAGAACTAATAAGAATGGTAAAATGGTACAAGATGCTGATACAAGATATTATCAAGACGGTAGTATTGAAAAATTTCTTTTAGCTTGTAATACAATGAATACTTTCTTTTGTGAATCTGAAGTTAATACTGAACTTCGTTATACAGAAGAAGAACCTTATACTAAATATACTCCTAATTATAATTTTAAAACTATTATTAATTTAGATGTTAGTGTTTATCCTAACTGGAATAACATTTTTAATTCTTTTTTATATAATCAGGATTATTCTAAAAACTTTGATAATAAACCTTATTATATACTAAACAACTTACAATTAGAAGATTGTTCTTTTTGTTCTAATGTTTTTGATAACAGGGTTATATATTCTCAAAAGTCTTCTCAAGAAGAATTAGTAGATGATTGGTTAATTTATCCTGCTGGTAATTATTATGACTTTCCTAAGAAAGCTGGAGAAGTTTGGTCTTTAAAGGCTGTTGGCCAAGATAGATTATTTACCAGATGTACAAGGTCTGCATTTATTCAATTAGCTAATCAAACCCTTCAGGCTAGTGCCGGCTCTGTAGAATTAAAGTCTGTAGAGTTATTTAATCCTGAGCCTAGAGAACTAATTACAGTAGATGGAGGATTCTTAGGCACAAGATCTCAATGGGCCTATAATAGTACTCCTACAGGAAGTTATTATGTAGATATTGAGAACTCTTCAATATTTAGCTTTGACGGTAATACACCTAAGTCTTTATCTGCTATGGGTATATCTCAATGGGCTAATAATAATTTAGGTTTAAAGATTTTAGAAGATTATCCAGATTTTCCTAATACTGATAATCCTGCTAATCCTTTTACAGGAGTAGGGTATACTTCTGTTTGGGATCCGGCTAATCAACTCTGGTATATAACTAAGAAAGATTATAAATTAAAAAAAGTAAGAAACTCTGGTGGTAATATTGTAATACCTGAATATAGTGAAGAAGATGATACTTTTTATATAGGACCTCTTAATGATAGAACTAAAGTAACTTTCAAAGACACTACTTATTTTACTGATCAATCTTTTACTTTAAGTTACTCTCCTTTAACTAATTCATTTATTTCATTTTACTCATTCACACCTAATGGATATCTATACAACAAAAACAAGTTTAACTCTTACACTGATAACAGCTTGTTCGAGCACAACATTAGAGGTTCCTTTACAAATTATTATAATACCCAGTTTGAACATATTATCGAGTACGTGTCTAAATTAGATACTCTTGTATCTACAAAGAGAAGCATACAATGGAGAACACAAAGCTTTAGTTTTAGTGATGATAATGATACTCCTTATGAAAATCAGTTTGATACTTATTATAAGGCTATTGTTTATAACAATGAACAGATTACAGGAGTTTTAAATCTAATACCACCCACTACTTCTGGTACTAATAACCTTCTCAATCTTTCTAATATTAATAACTATCCTACTATAAATTCTAACTCTATTAATGTTCAGATTCAACAAACAACTAATGATAGGATTTGGAAATTAAGTGAACTTTGGGATAGATGTGGTAATAGAACTACCGACAATCCATTATTTACTAATAATATTACTAACAATGATTTCATATCTCAATATCCTGTTGATAAAGTTATCAATCAAAATGCGGTTAATTATAACAAAGACTGGTATAATATTATGAGAATGGATAACTATTGTAAAGTAAGACTATTCTATAATCAAGAAGATAAACAGCTTATAAATATCCTATCCTTATCTAAGGATAAAGTTAGAGAATCATAGTAACTTTTTAATATTTTTAAACGTATAATCACTTGGCTATAGTAATATAATTACTTTAGTTATATATAATCACCTTCATTATGATTAAGAAACCAAAATTAAAATCTAAAAATAATTGGCTTGATAGTTTTGAGGATGGTGGTAATTTAGGTGATCCACCAGTTAATCCCTATGCTCAAGGTATGAATCCTTTGATGACTAATACTTTAGTTTCAAGTACTACATCTGCTCCTATAAAACAATATAATTTACCTGTAAAACCTATTAAACAGGAAGAACCAAAAGAATACAGTAATACTTATACAAAATTTAATAAAAGATTAGATCCCATAGAAAAAGATTTTATTAGTATTAAAGATACTAGAAAAATACAACCAGTTACTTTAAAACCAATAAACCCTAATACAGATTTAAAAACTGGAAACTATGATTATGGAAATATTCAAAGAGTTATAGGAGCTGCTAAATTTGTAGGTGTTCCTCCTGATTTAGCATTGGCTATTACAATGACCGAAAATGGTATAGGTAAAAATGATGATAATTTTGGTCATGTATTATCTGGTTGGTTACCTAATGTAGATAAAAAAATTAATGAATTAGACGAAGAAACTATTAATAAATATAGTTATCCTGCATTACAACTTGCTTATGCTATGCAAGAAAAAATAAAAAACCCTAATGATTTAAAATCAATACAGTCTTATAATGGTACTAAAAACTTAACACCTAATACTGAAAAAGGAATGGAAGGTAGTGGTAATAAAAATGGTGTTAAAAGTTGGTATGGAGTAGATGTTACAAAACAACCTTTAAATGCTGGTAAAGTTTTACCTTTTGCTAAAACAGTTAAATCTATACAAGACTCTGTTATAAATACTAACCCTCAAATTCAACAACTAATAAAAAATGGTAAATTAAAAAATGGAGGCCGACTTAATAAGTATATAACAGGAGGAATTGTTGAACCTGAAGATCCTGTTAATCCTTATGCACAGGGTATGAACCCTTTAATGCCTCAAACATTAAGTATTGATAATACTTCAGCTCCTATAAATATATTACCTACTAAACAAGAATTAGAAAAAAACCAATTAGATAAAGTAATAGAGAAAAACAATAGTAACAGACCTGTTATTAAACAAAATAAAAAACCAGACCCTACATCATTTAATGAAGATGATTTAAAAGTTATACAATTAGGACTAGATGCAGGACAAATGATACCCTTAACATCTTTTCCTTCTTATATAGCATCTTTACCATTTACAACAAATGATGTGGTTAATGATTTATCAAAAAAAGAATATAAACAAGCAGGTTTAGACGCTCTTGGTTATATTCCAACTTTTAAAGCTTTTAAATATGGTTTAAAAGGCGACAAGGTTTTAGACACTTCCAGTAAGTTAGCTAAACAATATAGAAAAATAAATCATGTTGTTAATATTGCAAATTTTAGCAATGATGCTAATCAAATAAAAAAACAAAACGGTGGTTGGTTAAACAATTATAAATAATATGACAAAAGCTGAAATAAATGAAATACTGAAGTTTGGTAAATTTAAAGATATTAACCACTTCTATGAAACTCATCCTAATCAAAATGATGAACACACTAAACAGTTTATGTCTGAATATAAGGCTTATTGTAATGGTGGTAAGATAGGTATGAAAGATGGGGGTAATATAAAACCACCTAAGAAAGAAATATCTTTATCAGGAGGTCTTTTTGGGATTAATAAACTAGTCAACAAAGACGGTGGCTGGGATTCTTTTAGAAACCCTAATTCTTATATGACAGCTAATGGAAAAGTTAATTATTCTACTCCTTTAAATAAGAATTCAAATGCTTTTTTTAAAGGTAGTGTAGGTACTGCAAATTTTTTATCAAGATTAGAACCTGATAATTATCTTCAACGTGATAACAATGGTAATTTAACATACGATGTTGCTCCTGAAGGCTATGAAAATGAAAATGATTTTATTGCTTCTGCACGTTTAGGAATGCAAACTCCTCAACAAAAGAAATTTAATAGATTTACAGATCATTCAGAAATATCTGCAGGATTAGATTATGCTAATGGTAATATTTATCCTGGTGCAGGTTTTAATTATTCAGCAGATTATAATTTTAAAAGAAAAAATAGTTTATCTAATACTCAATATAATAAAACAGCAGGTTCTGTAGGTGTTTATGGAGATGTTAATATTGCTCCTTTTGGTATAGGTAAAGAGATAGCTGAAAATTATGCAGGAACTGATAGTTCTTCTGAATATAATCAAGCAATGAGAACTAATTTAGGAGTTAAAGCACAATATAACTTTCCTAAAAATGGTTTTTTTGTAAGAGGTAATGCAGAAATAAATCCTTTAATAACAAATTCTCTAGGTGGTGTAAAAACTCTTCCTAATGCACAATTAACAATAGGACAAAGATTTAATAATGGTGGTAATATAAAAAGTAGATTACCTAAGTACAATCTTGCAGGAACTATAGATGTTCCTTTAACTAATGAACAAGTTTTAGCTAATTTAGCTCCTGGAGGTAATTCTTTAGAAGGTATTAATCAATCATTAGGATTTTATAAAACTCCTGGAAATGCACCTGTTAAAACTCCTGGACAAGGAGCAGATTTTAGTCAAGCAGCTAACTCTGTTGCACAAATTGGAGCAGGTATAGTAGATTCTACAACTGAAAATGATTCTGTTGGAGGAGCAGCTGCTAAAAAAGGTCTTAATTGGGCAGGAACAGCTGCAAGTGTTGCATTAAGACCTGAAGTATTAGCAGCAACAGGGGGATTTAGTGCTTTAGCTATTCCTGTTGCAGGTGGAATAGGTGCTGTTTTAGGAGGTACCGATCAAATAAGAGAAAATAAATATGCTGATTTTCAAAATTCTGCCGATAAAAGAAGAAGACAAAATAGTCTTTATAACCCCAATCCTTATGGTATGGACTCTTCTTATACTATGAATGCAGCTAATGGTGGAAATATAGGCCCTTCAAATATCAAGAATTATTATGCTGATGGTGGAGAAATGGTAAATTTAAGTTCTGATGCTGTGCAAGTAGAAGGAGATGAGCCTCAACAAACTGATGGCGTTATTAAAAGAGATGACAGAACAGGCCAGCCTATAGCTATGGTTGATCATAATGAAGTTATTAAAGATGGTCAACAAGTTTTTAGTGACGAAAAAAAGATA
>Ga0315294_10002038_pt1 | contig 22165 bp, 18 predicted proteins | sample YL17G13_40_MG_FD_203626 | JGI IMG/M metagenome (GOLD analysis project Ga0315294, IMG submission 203626) | Sediment microbial communities from Yellowstone Lake, YNP, Wyoming, USA - YL17G13_40 | ecosystem: Environmental > Aquatic > Freshwater > Lake > Sediment | place: USA: Wyoming | collected...
GCTTTTTGCGATAGCAGACAGTAAAAACATCGAGGCGATTGCAGATATGATGCGGGAGAAAAGCTGCATCATAGCCGACGGCCATCACCGTTACGAAACTGGCTTAACCTACTACAAGGAAACGAAAAATCCGGCGGCTGCTTATCAAATGATGGCTTTTACCAACCTCTGCCACGAAGGTTTAGTATGCCTGGCCACTCACCGGCTTATCGGCGGCCTTGAGAATTTCGATTTCAAAAAGCTGATTGCCGGCGTAAAGGCGGATTTTGAGATTACACAGTATCGCTTCGATTCGCCGGCCGGTAAGGTGCAGGCCAGGCAGAAAATGCTGGTGCAAATGAAAACCGAGCACGGCAAAAATAAAAATGCGTTTGGAATCTACGGCCGGGAAGGTGCATTTTACGTAGTTGTGTTAAAAAACAACAAGGCTATGGATTCAATGGCGCCCGATATGAGCAGAGACTGGAGACAGCTTGATGTTTCCGTTTTACAGAAGCTTTTTTTTGAGAAAGTAATGGGTATAGATGAAAAAACGGTGGCAGCCGAAAAAAATATCGAATATGTAAAAGATATGCCGGATGCAGTTGATGAATCAATCGCCAAAATTGACAGTGGGCGAAAACAGGTGGCTTTTTTTATGAACCCGGTAACAAGGGAACAACTGAAAAAGGTTACGGATGCCGGCGAGAGAATGCCCCAGAAATCGACTTATTTTTTCCCGAAAGTTTTTACGGGTCTGACAATTAACAAATTTTAACTTTTTTTACAGGAGAAGGTATATGGTAGACTGGAAAAACCCGCCAAGGTTGTTTATTCCGGGGCCGGTAAAGGTCAATGATGATGTCCTGCAGCAGCTTGCCCGCCCGACATTAGCACATCGCGCCAAGGAGTACAGCCAGTTGCAAGGCGAGACAATTGAGATGCTCAAGAAGATTCTTTTCACCAGCCAGAATGTGTTTTTGTTCACGTCATCAGGCTCAGGCGGCTGGGAGGCATCCATCCGCAATTGCGTCGGGCCGGAGGAAACCGTGCTATGCACAATGTGCGGGGCATTCAGCGAGAAATGGGCGGACGTGGCCAGAAGCTGCGGCAGAAAAGTCGATGAGCTAAAGGTCGAGTGGGGCAAGCCTACTTTGCCTGAAGTGATAGATAAGAAACTCTCGACAGGCAAATATGCGGCAGTGACATTAGTTTACAGCGAGACAAGCACAGGCTTGATGAATCCTGTCTACGAGATAAGCGAAATGATGAAGAAGAAATACCCGGACATCCTGGTTTTTGTGGACTGCGTCAGCGCTATGGTAGGTCTGCCGATACATTTTGACCAGCTTGGCTGGGATGTTGCGTTTGCTTCGGTGCAGAAATGTTTTGCTATTCCGCCGGGACTGGCTGTGGTGGCGGTGAGCAATCGTGCATTGGCAAAAAGCAAAACCGTGCCTGGCCGGGGCTATTACTTCGATTTTCAGGCCTTTGCGAAATCGGCAGTAAAGAGCCAGACGCCTACTACGCCGGCGATTCCGCATATTATGGCACTGAATTACCAGTGTAAAAAACTGGTCGCCGAGGGTATGGAAAACGTCTGGAAACGCCACAAGGAGATGGGCGATTTTACCAGAAGCTGGGCGAAGAAAAAATTCGATGTCTTCTGTGAAGAAAAATACGCATCCAATACGCTGACCACTATCAAAAATACACGCAATATCAATGTCGGCGATGTAATCAAAGCGGTGCAGCAAAAGCACAATACCGCTTTCGGCAACGGCTACGGCGACCTAAAGGAAAAAACCTTCCGCATAGCTCATATGGGCGATATTACGCTTGCCGAAGTAAAGGAGCTTTGCGGCTGGATAGACGAAGAGGTGAAATAGCCACCCATATCAAGGATTGAAATCTACCAACTAAAACGGTATAATTCGCAGAATTTGGCAGGCGAATAAAATCAGCTTCTATCTGCCAAAAAATGCCGTGGCGTTCCAAATTTCAGATTAGGGTATCCACGGATATAGTATGTAACCACTTACAGGAGATATGTTTATGGGTTGTAACGTAGCAGTTGTCGGAGTAACCGGAGCGGTCGGGCAGGAATTCCTGAAAATCCTCGAAGAACGGGAATTTCCCTTTGCTACCCTGCGAATGATGGCGAGCAGCCGTTCTGCGGGCAAGACAATCGAATTCAAGGGCAAAAAATATATAGTCGAAGAACTGACGAAAAACAGCTTTAGCGGCGTTGATATAGCCTTGTTCAGCGCCGGTGCAAGCCGAAGCAGGGAATTTGCTCCCGATGCGGTCAAGGCCGGCACTGTGGTGGTGGATAACTCTTCGGCCTTTAGAATGGACCCAGATGTGCCGCTTGTAATACCTGAGATAAATCCGCAGCAGATTCAAAAGCACAAGGGCATTATTGCAAACCCGAACTGCTCGACAATAATTGGCATTGTGCCGGTCTGGCCGCTGCATAAGGCAAATCCGGTAAAGCGAATGGTCGTAAGCACCTATCAGGCCGCCAGCGGAGCGGGACAACAGGCGATGCTTGAGCTGGAGCACCAGTCGCGTGAGATACTCGCGGGGCAGGAGCCAACCTGCAAGGTATTCCCGTACCGGATAGCGTTTAACATCTTCAGTCATAATTCGAAGCTTGAGCCGAACGGGTACAACGAGGAAGAGATAAAAATGGTCAAGGAGACCCGGAAAATATTCGATTGCCCGGAGATTGCGATTACCTGCACCTGCATCCGCATCCCCGTATTCAGGGCGCACTGCGAAAGCATCAATCTCGAATTCAAAAACCCGATTACGCCGGAGCAGGTTACAGACCTGTTAAGCACTGCGCCGGGCGTTTCGCTGATAGACGATAGAAAGAACAACCGTTTCCCGATGCCGATAGATGCCACCGGCAAAGACGATATTTACGTCGGCAGAATCCGACAGGATGAGTCGATACCCGATAATCGCGGCATAAACATCTGGGTTGCCGGCGACCAGTTGCGAAAAGGCGCCGCCCTGAACGCTGTTCAAATTGCGGAGAGGTTGCTATAACTGCCGAAATGGCTGCCCGCAATATAAAACTGACCATCAGTTATGACGGCGTAAACTATAACGGCTGGCAGAACCAGCCGGGCAGGAAAACCATCGAAGGCGAACTGCAGCGGGCAGTCAGCGAGCTGACCGGCACACTTACCAAAGTAAACGGGGCAAGCAGGACCGATGCCGGCGTAAGCGCACTGGGGCAGGTCGCAAATTTCATCATCAATTCGCCGATACCGACAGAAAATTTCGTCAAGGCAATCAATCACCGCCTGCCAAGGGACATAGTCGTTGCCGAAGCCGTTGAAGTCGGTCAGGATTTTGACGCTTCAGGCTCAGCAAAAAGCAAACACTACCGTTACACAATCTTCACCGGCAAGAACCGAAACGTCCTGCGGACCCGCAACTGCTGGCACAAACAAGGCCGACTGGATATTGCCGCTATGAACGCCGCTGCACAAATGCTCATTGGCACGTTCGATTTTAAGTCATTTGCCGCTGCCGCCGACAAGCGGGAATCGTCAGTCCGCACGGTAACGCTATGCAGCGTAACGCAGGAAGAAAAATGGATTTATATAGATATAGAGGCCGACAGATTCTTATATAATATGGTGCGCAACATTGTCGGCACGCTCGTTGAAGTCGGCAGAGGCAGATGGAAACCGGAAAAGATAAAAGAGATTCTCGATGCGAGAGACCGCACCGCCGCCGGCCCTACCGCCCCGCCCGAAGGACTTTGTTTAATGCGGATTAAATACTGATAGTAAAACGAAATGAATTATTTTGAAAAATATAGAACACTGGTTAGCGGAAAATAATGATGGAGATAACAAAGCTTGAAGCGATTGAATCTTTAGGTCATTTACTTGCTTATTATAAATCAGATTTAGACTATATTGCTCAATTTAATTTGTTCAGGAATAATCAAATAAATGCTGAGGATTATTTGACGGAACCAACTAGTGGTTTTCAGAAATTTATCAATGACTTTAAGATAGCAAGAAATATTAAGAAAAAAAGAGTAAAAGATCTAATGGTCTTTATAAAGGATTCCAAGTTACTGGAGGATACTAGAGCAGTTGACGCTTTTGCAGAAGAAATTAAGAATAATAAACTAACCCATAAAGGCAAAGTAATGACTGTTTTAGCTTCAAAGATATTCTTCCTCAATCAACCAGATAAAATAATTCCGATGGATTCATTAAATAAAAAGCCATTCGGATTAAAAGGGAATAAATATAGTGATTTTAAAATTAAAATAAATGGGTTTATAAATGAAAATAGCAAAATATTATCCGCATACATAGATAATGTAAGAGATTATTTAATTAAAATTGAGAACAGTGTAAATATTAAAATGGATTTTGAAAAATACAGAATAAATCGATTCACAGATAAGTACCTTTGGGCTAAAGGCCGGAAACTAAATCTGCTAAAAAGGGCTTAAACTGATTATGAAAGTCGTTCATATAATAACGCGGCTGTCATTGATTTGGCTCATTCTGTAAGATACGGTGTTTATCTCACGAGGTCAATCCCGTCTCAGAAAAACCTGTAGTTTGCGGGAATAATAATTGACATTTTTGTCTCTTGCAGTAAATTATACTGCTATCGCAGTATTTTTTACTGTAAGGTGGTTCGGATGCTTGCTGAATGCTTTTTTCAATTCCCTTTTGCTCTTTCGTCGTAATCAGATAAGACAGTTTGTTTTTATTCTGGATTCTGTCCGCTGTTTTCTGTATTTTATTTTTCTATGAAAATCGTTCATATAATAACACGGCTGATTTTAGGCGGGGCGCAGGAAAATACGCTCATCACCTGCAAGCTGCTTGCCGAGCGAGGGAATGATGTAACGCTCATCACAGGCCCGGCCATTGGGCCGGAAGGGGAACTTTTCAACCAGACCAAAAATCAAAAATATAAAGTAGTAACCCTCGACAAACTCATTCGTGCTATTTGCCCTTTATATGATTCTATAAGTTATTGCGAAATCAAAAGACACCTGCTGCGGATACAACCGGACATCGTTCACACACATTCTGCCAAAGCCGGAATACTCGGTCGTTTCGCCGCCTACGCCCTCAAACGAGCCACGAGCCACGAGTCACAAGTCACTAAAATCGTCCACACCATTCACGGCCTTGCGTTTCATCCTTATCAAAACAGTTTACTGAACCAATTTTATATTGCTGTCGAAAAGACCGCTGCAAAGCGCACTGACTTTTTCATCAGTGTTGCTGATGCAATGACTGAACAAGCCTTGGCCGCCGGTATCGGCAGGCCGGAGCAGTTTATCACCGCTTATTCAGCTATCGAAGAAGATGATTTTCTATCGCCGATACTACCGCAGCAAAAAAATGATTTCCGCAGAAAGTATGGGATAGCCGACGATGCGATTGTTCTTATTACTATTGCCCGGCTGTTTATGCTCAAGGGACACGACTATATTATCGAATCAGCAAAAGAGCTGGCAAAGCGGTTCAGCAAAGCGGTCTGGCTGTTTGTGGGCAACGGCAATTTAGCCGACCATTACAAAAATCAGATTCAGCAGTTAGGATTGGCTGACAGGATAAAATTTACCGGCCTATTGCCGCCGAGCCAAATCCCGCTTGCGATACAATCTTCGGACATTCTCGTCCACTGTTCGCTGCGTGAAGGTCTTGCACGTGCGCTGCCGCAGGCAATGCTGTGCGGCAAGCCGGTTGTGTCTTTCGATGTCGACGGCGCAAGGGAAGTGGTGAACGAAAAAACAGGCAGGTTGATTGAGCCAAAAAATGTCGAGCAACTGACCGCCGCCTGCGCAGAACTATTGAAAGACAAGGACTTGCGAGAAAAGCTCGGCGGTGCAGGCAGGGAATCCGTAAAACAAAAATTCGCACCGGATACAATGGTTGATACTATCGAGGCCGTTTATAAAAGACTGCTGGAGAAGTAAAAATGAAAAGTTACAAAAAAGAGCTGTGGTTTAATACGCCGCATCGCAGGGACTTTACCAACATTACGCCGCAAGTCGAGGAGTGTCTTCAGGAAAGCGGAATTAAGGAGGGCCTGTGTTTAGTTAATGCGATGCACATTACCGCAAGCGTCTTTATAAATGATGATGAGCCGGGCCTCCATCAGGATTTTGAAACCTGGCTGGAAAAACTGGCGCCGGAAAAACCGTATTCCCAGTATCGCCATAACGGTTATGAGGACAATGCCGATGCGCACCTGAAGCGGACGATTATGGGCAGGGAAGTTGTAGTCGCCGTTACGGATGGCAAACTGGACTTTGGGCCGTGGGAGCAGATTTTCTACGGCGAATTCGACGGCAGACGCAAAAAACGCGTGCTGGTCAAAATTATCGGGGAGTAAGAGCTGCCGATGACGCTGCTGCTTTTTCTAATTCAGGTCTTCATAATATCGCTGTCGGGCGCGCTGTCGCCGGGGCCTGTAACGGCGGCGGCAATAGCAACGGGACAGCGCAGCCGACACGCAGGTGCGCTTCTGGCGGTCGGTCACGGTCTTCTCGAATTTCCGCTTATGATTCTGATTATGCTGGGGATGGTCAGACTGCTGAAGCTGGCCTGCACACAAATTGCAATCGGCCTGGCGGGCGGGGTTGTGCTGCTGCTAATGGCAATCCAGATGCTCATCGGCTCAATGAAACCAGCCGATATAAATCCGCAGAATAGACCCGCTAAAGATAAACCCATTTTTACCGGCTTTATACTGTCAGCGGGCAATCCCTATTTTCTGCTGTGGTGGGCGACGGTGGGGCTGGCGCTGGCAACAACAGCCAGAGAATTGGGAATCTGGGCGTTTGCGATGTTTGCAATTGTTCACTGGCTGTGCGATTTTGTCTGGCTGGAGGCATTGTCACTGGCCAGTTTCAAAGGCTCATCTCTGCTTGGCCCGCACAGCCAGAAAATTGTGCTGCTGGTTTGTTCGCTGGCGATGTTCTTCTTCGGCCTGTTTTTCATTTACAAAGCTTCTATCGCTTTGTTCAGGCTTTTCTAACCATCCTGCTCGGCGGTTTTTATTACAAGGCCGGCGGTTACAAGATAGTTTAATACCTTATCGCAAAATTCAGGCGGGAAAACGGGTTGCAAAATCCTGCGAATTAAGTTATCCTTTAAGCGGCCTCAGTGTAGTCCGGCTGAGTGGCGGAATGGCAGACGCTGGGGACTTAAAATCCCCTGCCCTTATGGGCGTATGGGTTCGACTCCCATCTCGGCCACTGTTTTTAATTCCTGAAGGCTCTTTTTCAGGCAATAGTGCGAAATACCGGAGAAAAATATGGCAGAAAAAACGCCTAAACTTGAGGATGTCAGAGAACCGAACCTTTTTCGGGAGATGTTTCCGTATTCCGAATTCCCGAAGGTTATATTTGACAATAAGCCGGTTGCGTTCAACATCCCAGACGAAATCTGGATAACCGACACCACTTTCCGCGACGGCCAGCAGGCACGACCGCCTTATAAGCCTGAGCAGGTCCTGCGGATATATGATTTGCTTCATCAGATAGACGGCGGCACAGGCCTGATTCGGCAGTGCGAGTTCTTTCTGTATTCGAATCGCGACAGAAAAGCGGTCGAGCTGTGCAAGGAGCGCGGCTATAAATACCCCGAAATCACAGGATGGATTAGGGCCGTCGCCGCTGATTTTAAGCTGGTCTCGCAAATGGGACTTGCTGAAACCGGCATCCTGACCTCGGCGAGCGACTATCACATATTCCTCAAGCTGCGCAAGACCCGCTCACAGGCGATGAACTCCTATCTCGACATCGCCAAAGCGGCCCTCGATACCGGCGTCATTCCCCGATGTCACCTTGAGGATGTAACGCGGGCTGATTACGATGGTTTCATTCTGCCGTTCGCCGCCGAATTGTTAAAGCTCTCTAATCAGTATAACAAGCCGGTCAAGATTCGGCTTTGCGATACGCTGGGTTTCGGCCTGCCCTGGCCTGAATCGGCGCTGCCCCGCAGCGTCCCGAAACTTATCGCCGGCCTGCGGCAAATTGGTTTCCCCCCCGAATACCTCGAATGGCACGGCCACAACGACCTGCATAAAGTCCAGGTCAACGCTGCGGTGGCGTGGATGTATGGCTGCTGTGCCGCCAACAGTTCTATATTCGGCGTCGGCGAGCGGACAGGAAACCCGCCGCTGGAGGCAATGGTCATCGAACACGCCCAGTTAAGGGGAATGACCAAAGGCGTCGATTATGCGGCGATAACCGATCTGGCCGACTATGCGAGCAAGGAACTGGGCTTTGAGATTCCGCCCAACTACCCGCTGGTCGGAAGGGATTTCAACGTTACGCGGGCAGGCATTCACGCCGACGGCCTGCTGAAAGATGAGGAGATTTACAACTGCTTCGATACGAAGAAGCTGCTTAATCGGCCTGTCGGTGTGGCCATTACCGACAAAAGCGGTGCAGCAGGCATAAAGCACTGGATAGAGTCCAACTTCCGCATAGAAATCTCGAAACACGATGCCCGCGTGGCCGCTATAACGGACAAAATAGATGTCGAATACGCCGCCGACCGCGCCTCTGCAATATCCGATGATGAAATGTTCGCCTGGGTCCGCGAAGTCTTCGGCGATGACCTGCCCCCGCCAAGATAAACTTTGGTATCGTGCGTTATGCCTGACCAGACGCCGGATAAAAAATGCGATGCGCCGAGAAAAATCAAAGCTGTACTATTTGATCTCGGCGAGACCCTTCTTAATTTCGGCAAAATAAACACAAGACAGCTTTTTCGTCAAAGCGCTGCACTGACCTACGAATTTTTGCAGCAACTCGGCCAGCCGGTCGGCAACTTCACCATTTACCGTCTGCATAGTATGTTTGCGGTGGAGATAAGACGCCTGCTCTCGAACCTGACCGGAAGGGACTTCGATGCGTTGTCGCTGTTGAAAAAAATCGGCGACAGAAAGGGTTTTAAGCTCAGCGAAGACCAGTGGCGGGAGTTGGGCTGGCTCTGGTATCAGCCGTTGAGCAACCTTGCACGGATTGAGCCGAAAATAAAAGAGACGCTTACCTCCCTGAAGGATATGGGGCTTCGGCTCGGAATTGTCTCCAACACCTTCGTAAGTGCAAGCTCTCTCGACAGGCATCTCAAACAATTAGGCATACTGGATTTTTTTGCGTTCAGGTTTTATTCCTACCAGTTCGATTTTCGCAAGCCCAACGTCCGCCTTTTTGAAATCGCCGCCGACCGGATAGGAGAACCGCCGGAAAACATACTTTTTGTCGGAGACCGCATCGACAAGGACATCGAACCCGCATTAAAAGTCAATATGACCGCTGTGCTGAAGAGCGCATACACCAATATCGGCAGGAAAATCCCCGCCGGCGTGCAGAAGATAAACCGGCTCAGTGAGCTGCCCGCCCTGATAAAAAAAATCAACGAAACCGGCGAATGACCTTCTTTTTGAGCCTGGCCCCCTGTTTATATCTTCTTGTCGGACAGGCACTTATAGCAGAGACCGGCTAAATGAAAAATTTTTTGAACATTTTGCAAAAAAATGCTTGTAAAAAGCCGGCTGTGAGGGTTATAATAACGTTAGGATTTCATAGTCCTTTTCTTCTTATAAAGTCTTGGTTTCTGAGACAGTGAGATTCTTAATAAGTTTGCAGTCTATTTGCTAATTTTAGAAGCTGTCTCAAAAGAAGCCGGAGTTAACAACGACTCCGGCTTTTTTATTACCACATAACCTTCAGCTCTCTCCCGTGTCTGTTGACGTATGCAATTTTCGCTTTCAAATCTTTCTCATTAAAACAAAACCGTTTATCGTATCCTCTCGTCCAGATTCTCCCATCAAGTCCATTTCCTCTTATCGCAACCCGCCCTGCGTTCTTGTAATAACCCACTACAACGCTAATCGGCACATCAACATATTCGCACACAATATGAACGTGATTCGAATATACCGCGATTGCGAGTATCTTTTGCCGAAATCTCTTCGATGCCTCAACAATCGCCTTTTCAACTATCGTCCTTTGTTCTCGATTCAATCTGACCGCATCACCCTTGAGATTCCTGAGGTTACTTCTCATTAGCGCAGGGTTTGCACCGCGCACGCTCCCGTCCTTAACAAACCCTTGCTCTCGCCCTTGTAACCATGTCCCGTATGTCGTCCACGTAATCATATACCCAACTGTTTTTGCCATATCAGGATTATAACACCTTACTGCTGGCCTTGCCAGCAGTGTATATAGCCCAGGCCTCCGGCCTGGGTTGCCTGCGTGAGGTCCGCTCAAACCTTTTTCAACGCACGTCGTTTGTGCGTTTGATTTAGCCCCGACCTTGCCTGCCCTCGAAATCTCATCACAAGTCCCCGTAAATATGAGTTTTCGGACACTACGACCTTCCAAAGAAATTATTTTCGCAGACATAAATTTTTGAATACTACGCACCATTACTTGCCAAAGAAAGGTGTTAGTTCATCCGGTTCACCAAATAAAGCTACCAAACCTTCATACGATAATGGCAAGGTGTATCTTTTAGTCTTAGAACCATTCCAAAGTGCAACTATCCCAGGATAATTGCGTATCATAATCAAATCTTTATCTTTTATAAAAAAACCGCATCCAGCAACTTCGTATTCGACTAACAAATCTGGCCCATATTGCTCTCCTTGCCTTTCCGCAACCCATCTTGCTTTTTTCCCCTCCAACCATTCCCAATTAACAGCCGTTGGAGATATTATGTCACCATTTTTCAATTCAAGAAAAACATTCAATGAATCAATGTTTTTAAGCGGTTGGTTTGGTGACCCTAACCATAAATCATCGTAATTTATTTTGTTGGTTAAAAAACAGGGAGCGGTTTTATGTCCAACACATAAAACAGGGCCTTTTTTATATTTTTTGCCTACATACATATCGCCACACCCACACTGGGCAAGACACATCAAGGTCAACGCCCAAAATACTGTTAATCGTCCCATTCTTCTTCTTGTCCTTTACAATGTAACTCTTTTGCTTTTTTCCACAGTTTTTGTAGGGTGGGGTCATAACCCCACCAATTCCCTTGTCACGCCGCATCACCAGTTTATCGCTCGCCGGTTCAGCCTTCGCAGCCGCTTGTTGCTCTGCGTAGCACAGGTCGGCGAAGAATAAAACGAAAGCGGAACACCTATTATTTTAACCTTTCCTTTTTCCTTTGCACGCCAATTTTCCCTCAAAATCGCCCCCTTTTTCAACGCCAAATTTCCCCGCACCTTAATTCCCAATAGTAAATACTTGTCCTGAGCAGCGTCGAAGGAGTCAATAATCGATTATCAATCAAAAACGCACATACCTTTCGCCAAGTATGGAAAAAAGTAAAATTTTTTTGAAAATCCCCTTACTCCTTATCTCATAATAACTTACCTCTTCTCCGTGTTCTCTTTTTTTCTCTGTGGTGAATGTTTTTTCGACCAAAATACGCATCTCTGCCCAATTATGGGAAGATTCTATATCCCGATGTGGCTAAGCCATCCCTGACGGGATTGAGTGGAATAAAATTTAATGAAAATAAAAAAATCTGCGTTAATTTGTGGTTTGTTTTCTTTAAGTCCTTGTTATGACAATACTTAATCAAAAACGCTGGTGTCTTCTGACACACTTTGGAGTGCTTCTGAATCACTTAGAGTGCGTTCTGATTACATCTGGATACCTTCTGATTACATCTGATGACAACTGATAACATCTGATTACATCTGATAACAGTCAGCGCACACCAAATTCAGCCCATCTTACCAAATCGCCATAAAAATCCGCTGCAAAAAACCCGTTAATTTTTTGAACTTTTCTCGTTCTTTTTAACGCATTTTTCACGGTTTTCGTGTTGTTTTTCGCATAAATATCGGCCTTTTACACCTCTATTACTCAAGAAAAACAGCCCAAAAGACCGAAAAAATATAAGAATAGGCAAAAAAATTTAATAGCAGAGGCGAAAACTATGGAAGAAACTGTAAAAGATAACGTTTTACAGGATGAAGGCGCTACTTTGCTGCTCAATCGGCCTCTTGTGCCGATTGACGAATACGCCGACCGCGAAAGCGTATCTACTGGCCTTATAGAAGAATGCGGCAGGCTGGGCGTCATTCAGCTACGACGATATAAAGGCAAAACGTTTGTTGTCGATGTGCCGCTGGCGTATCCTTACGCATCGCAGACAGCAGCGGAGCAGGGCCAGCCGGACGATAAAACAGTCCTGCTGCAAAAAGCATCTGAATTAGTCAAAAAGCATATCCCGCCTGAACCGCCGCCAGAAAAAACTCAAAAACCCGGCCAAAGTAAGCAGAACACAGCTCAGCAGCACACGAAAAGACTGCTTGCGGTCGGCAATAAGCCGCCGGCGGCAGATGAGAAAACCGCCGATATTCAGGAGCCTTCCGATGATTTGTTTGATATGCAAAACACAGAGCCTTTCGAGATTGGCGAGGATATTCTTGAGCTTATAGATGAATCTGAGCCGGCAAAAGAAGCATCTCCGCAGGCTGCAGCAGTCCCGTCAGGGATCCCTTACGGAATTGCGGCAGTGCAGGGTGTGAATGAGCGGTTTTGGCGAATGGCTGCGGGGATTTTCTTTGCAGCTCTTTTGGTGGCTACATTTACCAGCTTCTGGTTTTATGCGGACATGCAGGCACAGATTGATAAGGTTGAGCAGGCATATAAAAGCACAAATAGGGTGTTTAGCGCATTTGCGGAGTCGAGCCAACAGACCAAGCAGATGCAAAACGAGCTTGACAACGCCAGAGGAGAAAAAGAGCGTTTGCTGAGTATGCTGGAGCGGTCAAGAGAAGAGGTCGACCGTATGCAGGATGAGCTGAACAACTCGAAGGTGGAAGTGAAGGCTGTCCGCAGCGAACTTAGCGATGCAAGACGAAATCTTGAAAACCTGCAAAGAAACAATTCGGAGGCGGTGGAACAGCTAAACGAGGAAATCCAGAATCTGGCGGCCCGGCTGGCCGAACTTACCAAACACACCAAATCACCGCTGCCGGCACCTAAGCCGGCCAATCCGGTTAGCCCCGATGATTCGGAAATCCCTGGAATTTTGAACCAGTAAAAAGGCGTTCGGGGGTAAAAAAAACGGGGTTTTGTCGATTAAAGGCAAGGAACATAAAAAAGGTTTTTGTTAAGATGGGCTGAATTTAACGATTGTAGGGGCGGGATTTGGTGGTTGGAGAAGAATTGGTGGGGTTATGACCCCACCCTACGCTGTTATCAGATGTCATCAGATGTAATCAGAACGCATCCAAAGTGATTCAGAAGCACTTCAGAGATACTCCAAAGTGCATCAGAAGAAGCCAGTGTTTTTGATTAAGTATTGTCATAACAAGGACTTAAAGAAAATGAACCACAGATTTTCTGCAAAAAATTCGAAATCCGCCTTCGCTGAAGCTTCGGCGGACCCTCCGTTTGCCGGTTCAAGAAAGCACACCTCGATGGCAGGCAAGTCCGAAACTTGATGACCGAAATGGTTCGACAGGCTCACCATCCTGAGCAAGGTCGAAGGACAAACTCGAATGGCTGAGATTTTAATGACCAAAACAAATCTTCCATAGCACACTTTGCTCCTAATGTGGGGATATAGAGTATCCCCATAATTGGGCGGAGATGCGCATTTGGGTTGACCCTACTTCGCCCTGCGGGCTACGAAGGGCAGGCAAAAAAGAAATAAGTTGTTATGGGATAAGGAGTAAGGGGATTTGTCCCGATTTATCGGGATTTGCGGGATTTTTTATTTACCCCCTTCGTTTTGATTGACCCTACTTCGCCCTGCGGGCTACGAAGGGCTATGACCCGGCTTCTCAAGGCTACGCAAGTCAGACTCGCTTTCGTTTTGTGACATCTTTCTTTGGGGGCATAATTACAACTTTTTTTCAAAAAAGAAAAAAATTTGAAAAAAACGTGTTTCGTTTCTTCAATTTTGCTGTTTTTCACCATTATTAGTGTAGAGGCCTCGGATGTTTTTGGTTTTTGGAGAAAAGCTGAGAAAGCAGCTTCTTTTGCAAAAGAACGAGAAAGGAGGTGTTAACTGAAGATTGTAAGTGGAAAAAGGGTGTGAACCGCCCCGGAAGTCAAATTGTGTAATGTTGTTAATGTGAACGTTTAATTTAGTTGGTAAATAATTTGAAAAGGAGATTTAAAATGAAGACGTTAAGTATTATTTGCATGTTAGCGCTGGCGATAACGCTGGCCTGGGCAAGTTTTACGCCACAGACAATTAGTGCAGCGGACTGCGGCGGCGGCTACACTGATTGCAAGCCGAATAGCCAGAGTTGCTACAGTGTTCCGGCATGCACAGAAGTAGGGTGGAACTGTACGTCCGGAGAATACGTTTGTTTTGATAGTACCCAAGGGCGTTCGTGCCAGTCAGGCGGTGCGGCCCCGAATTGTACAACTCTTTCGAACTATCAGTGTTCCCCCAAAAGAATGTTAAGCGGTTACTGCAACGGCACTACTTGTGTTGTGTCAAGCGCGACTTATGGTGCTTGTGTTGCATCAGTAGGTAATTGCCAAGATTAGGATTTACCAAGGGCAGAGGGTGCGTCAATTATTTCTTGAAGCACCCTCTGCCATTTTGCTGAAATATATCGCGGTTTTCGGAGTTTTTAATGGAGGTGTCTTTCTAAATCTTAGATGTTGTAACTTCCTGAAAGAACTGAAGTTATAAAATTATTTTTAGACCATGCTTCTTAATGCGAACAGTAATAACGTGTTTCTCATCCGAACAGATTGCGATAAAAGAGATAAATATATTGACGCTGTTAAAAAAATGCTATATTATTGTGAGAATGGGACGTGGGTTTTTTCAAACGACAAAAGGTTTGGATTTTAACACATTAAAATTGAAATCAAAAGGAGATTATGAAATGGGGAAGTGTTCATTACGACGATATTCAATGATAACGGTGCTGGCAACGGTCTTCGCTTCTTCGGCGACTTTTGCAGACGAAAATCTTACTCCGGAACAGTTGATTTTGCTGATGAGGACTTCCAGTGAACGATACGTCAGCTTCGATGCGAAGATAAAAAGTATGGTATACGAAGCGACCGGTAAAGACAGCGACCCAAAACTTAAGTTAGAAAGCGAAATCACATCGCGATGGTTGAGAAACAAAAGTTATAGCAAAACAGTTCAGACAGAATATTTTGATACAACTTCTGAAGGCCGTGTCTTAACCAGGACAGACACTTATGCTATTACACCCACAATGACCAAGCAATTAGTTGAAATGTCCGATAGCAGTACGCCGAAAGGCTATATTAAGTCCGGTAAAGGGTTGGATCCGTTTTACCCGCTTTATGATGCCATGTGGGATATTTGGGGGCCGTGGGAGGAGATAAATCTTGAGCAAACAACATTGACGCGGGATGCAGAAAACAACTGCTATGTTATGAAAATCAAAATGGGAGATAGTATTAAAGGGCCGTTTATCAAGATGTACATCGATCCATCAAAAGGTTTTATCCCATTCAAAAAGGAGATTATGAAATATGATGGAACCTTAATTACGACACATGAATGCAGCGATTTCCGCCAGGTCAAAAAAGATCTTTGGATTCCATACCAATACTTCTACAATGACCCTCGTACGGCTTTTTCTTACTTCTACAATGTTGAAGAGGTGACAGTAAATGACCCCATTAATGAAGATATGCTTGATTTTGCTTTTCCAGAGGGAACTATTGTTCATGATCAAATAAATAATATGGAATATAAAGTTGGTTTAGGGAATATAGTAACGACAGAAGATATAAATCAACTTAACCCAGAGATTCTGACCGCTCAAAAGGAAAAAAACGTGCTAAAACCCGAAGGCATTGTGATGAAACTTCCACCTAAAGATAGCGAGTTTTTGGCTTCGGTAGAAAAGACAAAAGAGCTTTTATATACCGCCCATAGCCATGAAAAACATCATTATAACATCTATTTGGCAGTGATAATCATATCAGCCGGAATTGTTGGGTTGGTCTCTGTATTTCGCGCCATGTTCAATTCAAGGGACAAAACATGACTAATATTTCTCACAATGAAATCATTCCTCTTATGCAGAACAAAGCTATTGTAATTTATGTTTGTCTTTTAGCTATTTTTCAAAACTGTTACGGCATAACGGCAATAGGCGGAGGTTTTTGCAAGGATAGGCACTAGAGAAGTCTGAAAAAAGTTCTTATTCAGAATCACTACTGTCCGGTTATAAGTTGAATAATGACAATTGGTTATAGTTTTGAGAATTTTCGTTTTTCATAGGAGTCTCCGTAAGTATTTGTTGTAGCGGCACTTGCTCGAAAAGAGCAATGCTGAGAATTTGCAGGATTTCGGCCAAACTGTGCTGTAGCCGCAATTCTTTTTTGATGATAGCGATCAGAACATAGACGCTGACGGCAATCCATATTTGGGTCTTGACGGCATTGTCTGATGTGCCGAAAAAAGCTTTGATGTGCAGGTGTTGTTTGAGCCATTTGAAGAACAGTTCGATCTGCCAGCGACACTTGTACAGTTTGGCAATCGTTATCGCATCGAGGGCAAAGTTGTTGGTCAGAAAGACCAGCCGTTTGTTGGTGTCGACATCGTAGTAACTGACACGGCGCAACGGTATTGGATAGTCTTGTGAACTGCGAGGACCCTGCAGTGCGATGGTCTGGTCGCTGCGAAGACCGGTGGTTTTGTCCACCTTGCGATAGCTGATGCGTGCATAGTCGAGATTGGCTTTGGCACGCGTCACGAAAAAGGCCATGCTCCCTGTAAAAGTGTATAGCCGTGTAAAATCGATGTAACCGCGATCCATTATGTAGAACGCGCCCGGTTCGATGAGCAGTTCGTCGAGGAAATTGACATCGTGAACAGAAGCGCCGGTAATGCGAATAAAACAGGGTATAGAGCCTTTTAAGTCCATCAGTGTATGCACCTTGACGGCGCTTTTGTGTTTTCGGAACTGTGCCCACGGAAATAAAGTCAGGCACAAATCGATGGTTGTCGAGTCGAGTGCGTATGCGGCATGTTTGAGGTCGATGCCGAAACTGTCGTTGCTGTATAATGTTTGCGCCTTGGCAATGAGTATCTGTGCGAAGTCGGCATACATCTGCCATGGACGTTTTTCGTTGGCGTCGGCAAGTGTACTTTTGGCGATGCGGCCGCGAAAGCCTGCATGGTAGAGTTTTGACTTCATCGCCCGCAGACAGGTCTCGATGTCGCGGAGCGATTCTTTGAAGGTCAGTTGTGCAAAGGCCATACCTTGCCAGCAGAGGGTTTTGGTGCGGGAATAAACTCCCATAAGATAGAAACAGCTTATCTCACCCCAGTTAGATAGCACAAAACGCATCTAACCCCAATGAGATAGCTAAACGACACACCCCAGTTAGATAGTACACGACACATCTAACGGGGCAAGTCTCACGGGGCAGGCGGGGTGGGTTACAGGTTCACGGGTTCGCAGAGGCTTTCTGAGAGATGAGCGGTGCGGCCACAATGCCGACACTTAAATTTCGGATTTTCGGTCATCCGTTTGTACTCCTGCGGGTCGGTTGTGTTAAAACCCTGCGATATGAAGTAACATAAATGCTCATTGTGCGAAAGGCTTGCACATTCTACATTGTGTTCAACAGGTTTCTTTGCCATTTTCCGTTCCCAAAAATAAAGTTTCAAATTGGTGGGGTTGTGACCCCACCCTACCTGTAATTATATAACGAATCGCCTCAAAAAGCAAAGTCAGGTTTTTGCTTATTTTTCAGGAGGGTGCGGGTTGTATCAATATGACGGCGGTTGACGGGCGGGGATTTTGCCGGTAGAATGCCTCAAAATTTTAAGTAAGGAGAAGATTATGGCTGGTAAGGTTTTGTTCAAGATGGTGTTAATAACAATGTTTGCGGGAATGACACTGTTCGGCGGTTGTTCGAGGCAAACCTGTAAAAAGGAGCAGACGATGAGTAAAGAGTCAAAAGAGACTGCAAAGCCGCAACAGGCAGCAGAGGCGCCTAAGAAAGCGGAAAACGCAGCGCCTAAAAAAACGGAAAATGCGGCGCCGAGGGTAAGGCTTGAAACCAGTATGGGCAATATCGTGATAGAGCTTAATGAGAAGGCGGCGCCTGTTACGGTGAAGAATTTTCTCGGATACGTGCAGGCGGGATTTTATAACGGGACGATATTTCACCGTGTCATGCCGAATTTTATGATACAGTGCGGAGGGTTTACGGCGGATATGCAGCAAAAGCAGACGGGCCAGCCGATAATAAATGAGGCGAGCAACGGCCTGAAGAACGACCGCGGGACGATAGCAATGGCGAGAACGAACAACCCGAACAGCGCAACAAGCCAGTTTTTTATCAACCATAAGAGCAATGATTTTCTGAATTATACCGGGCCGGGCAATCCGGGATACGCGGTGTTCGGCAAGGTGGTTGAGGGAATGGACGTGGTCGATAAAATTGCGGGCGTTAAGACAGGGGAAAAATATCCGCACCAAGATGTCCCTGTGGAGGCGGTTATAATAAAGTCGGCGAGCGTCATATAAGGCGCATTGCGTAAAAGGTTTTTTCTGCGGGTTTACATTCTTTTGTATCGGGGGCCGCCGGCGCCTTCGGGGACGGTCCAGCGGATGTTGTCGAAGGGGCATTTACGCTGGCAGGTTTTGCAGTGCAGGCAATTGGACGGGTTAGCAGGTTTTACAATGCCCTGGACGGTTTCGTATACGCCGGCAGGACAGAAAGTGATGCAGGGGGAATTAAAATTCGGGGTGCATTTCTGGTCGCAGATGCTGCGGTCTAATATGCTTAAATGGCTGGGCTGCTCCTCGCGATGTTCGGTGGCGGCCACGGCGGTAAAGGTGTCCTTATCGAAATCTTTGTCGGGCTTGAGTCTGTAGCGGGCGGTGGTCATAGCCTTATAGTCTTCTTCGACCTTGAATTTCGGCAGGAGGTTGCCGAGGACGGACAAGGGGAAGCCGAGCGTTGTTCCGAATTTGGCGACTGTCTGGCGGAAATTTCCGGCAGATTTCATTTCCGTGTTGATATTCGAGCTGTCGACGAGGCCGGTATATTTTTTTGCGGTCATCGGGGGGTTGTCGAGGGAATCGGTGACAGCGTTTGCGGCCTGGATGCCGGAATTAATTGCGTTGTGGAGGCCTTTGATTTTGAGCATATTCACGAAGCCTGCGCTATCGCCGAGTATAATGCAGTTGGCCCTTCCGATATTGCCGCTGACAGGGTCTCTGGGGACGGCGTAGAAGCCGCCTTCGGGAATCATTTTAGCGCCGGCTTCGACGACTGTGCCGCCTTCGATGAACTGCTTTACGAATTTATGCTCCTTGAACAGGGACAGGGCGTCCTGGGCGTTGAAGTCGCAGTATTTCCAGTCGAGGCCGACAATCATACCTACGGCGATGTGGTCGTTGTCGCCGGGGTAAATTATGCCGCCGCCGAACATAGCCGGGCCGATGAAGGGCGTCCAGATGGGGAAGCCCATAGCGTGAACGACCCTTGAGGCGCTGAATGACTGGTATTGCTGTGGGGACACTTTTATAAGCTCTTTGACGCCGAGGGAGAACAGTTGCGGCGATTGTCTCTGGAGGCCGGCCTTTTCGATGAATTTTTGTGTTACCAGGCCGTCGCAGCCTTCGGCGAGGATGATGAACTGGGCATTTATGATTTCGCCTTCGACAAAATTGGGCTGTTTGTGACCTTCCTTGTTCATCCCCTGGTCGACGAGCTTGACTGATGTTGCAGTGCCGGTTGATTTGTCGAAGTTGATGTCCTCTGCGGCAAAGCCTGTGAGGATTTCGATGCCGAGCGATTTTGCGATTTTTCCGAGCCAGGCGGTGAGTTTGCTAATCTGGACGACGTAGTCGCCATCGTGGAGCATCTGGCCGGGGCCTAAGTGGAACAATTTGGCGAGTTTCATAAAAAACAGCAAGTTAAACGACAGGTTTTTGCCGAGCAGGAACAATACGCTTTCGGTGTCGACCTTTTTTGCGAGAACGTCTTTTGCATCGGGGGTCTGCTGCCAGCCGGGGACGGCTGAATCGAGCAGGGTGTGCAGCGGCTCAGCTTCGAGGACGGCGCCGGAGAGGTTGTGATTGCCGAGGCCGGCGGCCTTTTCTACTATGCAGATGTCGAGCTGCGGCTTTAAGGTTTTAAGCTGAATTGCGGCTGAGAGGCCTGCGGGACCTGCGCCGACTATCAAGACAGAGGTTTTATTGTAATTATTGTCCGGCACTTTTTATTTTGTCTCCAGTTCCGCAATCAACTGCGGGATTATGTTTTCTAATGTTCCTATGGTGTAATAGTCGCATTGCTTGAATATCGGGGCGGCGGGGTCGCTGTTTACGGCGACGATGGTTTCGCTGTTGGCGACGCCAATCATATGCTGGATTGCGCCTGATATTCCGAGTGCGATGTAAAGTTTCGGTCCGACGGCGGTTCCGGTCTGGCCGACCTGGTGGATGCGCTCGATGAAGCCCTGCTCGACGGCGGCACGCGATGCGCCGCGTTCGACTTGGATACCCAGCCTGCTGCTTAAGGCGCTGCAGAGCGAGCCGACAAGTTTTTCGTAGTTGTCGCGGCTCTGCATACCTTTTCCGCCGCTGACGATGATTTCTGCGTTGAAATTGACCTGTCCTGCGCCGAGCTCAGTTTTTATGATTTCGAGACTGATGTCACTATCGGTGAGGGTTACATTGTGCCTGATTATTTTTCCGGGTCTGGTGTAATCGGGCGTGAGGCTTTTCATAACGCCGGGCCTTGCAGTAGCCATCTGCGATTTTGAGCTTTTTGTGCAGATGGTGGCCATTACGTTGCCGCCGAGGGCGGGTCTTGTCTGCATAAGGACGGCGACCTGGGCCTTGCGGGAGCTGTCTTTTATGTCGAGACCTGTGCAGTCGGCGGTGAGGCCGCAGCCGAGCCTGTATGAGACCATCGGCGCCAGCATTCTGCCCTGCGGCGTTGCGCCGAAGAGGACAATCTGCGGCCAGTATGCGTTTATGCAGTCGGCGACGACTTTTCGATAAGCAGCGGGGTCAAACTGAGTAAGCAACTTGTCGTCTATGATGTAAACGTTGTCCGCGCCGGCGGCGATAAGCTCTTTAGCCATTGAGTCGGGTTTATAGCCGGCCAGAACGACGCCTGCCTTGGTTTCCAAATCTTCGGCGAGGCGACGGGCCTTCCCGATAAGTTCGAGTGTAGCCGGATGTATTACGCCTGCGTTGTGCTCGGCGACGACCCAGACCTGTCCGGTGTAAGCAGGGCCGGTTACTTTCAGGCCGGCAATCATATCTTCGAGGGCCTTTTTGTGAAAATGCTCGCCTGCGGCGGCGAGAACCTTTTCCTGAACGGCGTTATCAATCTGGCTGATTGAGGTTATGCCGAGCCTGGCGAGGGTGTCGGCCAGAATTTTGTAGTCTTCGCTTTCTTTTTTTGTGCCTTCGAAGTTTCTTTCAAAGGGGTTTGCTCTTTTTGCGGGCAGAACGTAGCGGGCGGCCTGGTCGGCGGTTTGCGTTTTTTCTGCCGCACTTTTGAAGCCGGCAATAATCTGCTGAGCCAAACTTTTTGCGTCGGTGATTTGACGGCATTTTCGGGAGCTTTTTCCCGGCGGGAAGACGCGTATTACGGTTGTCTTTGAGCCTTTTGCGCCGACGTGCGGGGCGTTAATGTCGGCGGCGCCCCAGCGGATGATTTGTGTTTTGGCGGCTCGGCGTGAGGCAGCAAACGTAGCAAACAGCGGGTATTCATACTTGGCCACGGTTATTACAGCGGGAAGCTTTTTGGCTGCAACGGTTTGGCTGCCGCCGCTGATAATGCGGGTGAATTCGAGACGGTTGCCGCGGTATTCGGCGCCGGTAACGTAAGCGATGCAGGGCAGGGCCAACTCCTCTGCGATTTGAGCCGGCACCTGTGCAGTGTCGCCGTCGACCGACTGCATACCGCAGACGACATAGTAATCGCTGCTTCCGCCTAAAATATCTTTGACTATTTTTCGTATGGTGCAGGCAAGCGGGTTTGCGGTTGCGTAGGTATCGGCGCCGCCTAAAGCCATATCGGTGAGCAGGATTGTCGTATCGGCACATCTGCTCAGGCTGTATCGCAGGACGTCTTCAGCCATTGGAGGTCCCATAGTAAGGGCGATAATTTTGTCGCTACCGTTACTTTTGAGCTGTTTCATCCTGT
>Ga0315294_10002039_pt1 | contig 22157 bp, 25 predicted proteins | sample YL17G13_40_MG_FD_203626 | JGI IMG/M metagenome (GOLD analysis project Ga0315294, IMG submission 203626) | Sediment microbial communities from Yellowstone Lake, YNP, Wyoming, USA - YL17G13_40 | ecosystem: Environmental > Aquatic > Freshwater > Lake > Sediment | place: USA: Wyoming | collected...
GGTCGGGGGATCCCCCGTCCGGCCGCACCCATCGTGGTGGAGCGATCGATGCGAGATACCCTGCTGGCGGTCGAGCGCGGGATCGAGGTGATGGTCCGCTGGGTGGTCATCGTGCTGATGGTGGTGATGACCATCACCGTAACCATGCAGATCGCCTTCCGGTACGTGTTCAACATCCCTCTCGGCTGGTCGGAAGAGATGGCCCGCTTCTCCTTCGTCTGGGTCTCCTTTTTCGCGGCCAGCGCCCTCATGCGGGTCCGGGAGCACATCAACGTCACGGTCTTCGTGGACAATTTCCCGGCGCGGCTGAAGGCGATCTGCGTTTTCCTCGCGAGCATCTGCGCCCTCATCTGCGCTTATTTCTTCCTGGTCGGCGGCATCGCCCTGACGACCAATGAGTGGGCGCAGCTCGCGCCTGCCACGCAGATCCGCATGGGGTGGGTCTATCTGGCGATCCCGCTCTCGGCGGGGCTGATGGTGATCTGGATCGTGATCCAGACGATCGATTCGGCGCTCAAGCTCCGCGGGGAGGGCCGGTCATGATCCTCATCACCTTCTTCGGCGTCTTCTTCTTTACGTTGATCATCAGCGCGCCGATCTTCTTCAGTCTGGCCCTGAGTGCCCTGGCCCTGCTCTGGAACAAGGGGATGCTGGTCCCCCAGCTTGTCGTGCAGCGGATGTTCGCCGGCGTGGACTCGTTTCCCATGATGGCGATCCCGTTTTTCATGCTGGCCGGCGCCCTGATGGATACCGGGGGGATCTCCACACGCCTGGTCCGCTTCTCCAATTACCTGGTGGGCTGGATCCAGGGCGGTCTGGCGCATGTGGTGATCGTGGCCTCCTGCTTCTTTGCCGGGATCACCGGGTCCGCCGTGGCGGATGCCAGTGCCATCGGCTCCACCCTGATCCCGCTCATGAAGAAGCGGGGATTCCCCGTGCTCTTCTCCGCGACCGTGGTGGCGGCCGCCGGCGTGGTCGGGCCGATCATCCCGCCCAGCATTCCCATGGTGATCTACGGCGTCATGGCCGGCGTCTCCATCGGGGCCCTGTTCATGGGGGGCTTTATTCCCGGGATCATGATCGGGCTGGGCCTGATGGCGGTGGTTTACGTGCAGGCCAAGAAACACGGATACCCGCGGGAGGCGGTCCGGCCTACTGCGCGGGAGTTCATCGAGGCCGCCATCAGCGCCTTCGGCGCCATCCTGATGCCGCTCATCATCCTGGGTGGGATCTTCGGCGGGGTGTTCACGGCCACTGAGGCCGCCGTCGTGGCCACGATCTACGCCTTCCTGATGGGGAAGTTCGTGTACCGGGAGCTGACGTGGGGGCAGATGCCGGAGATCCTCTACAAGGCCGGGCTGAGCACGGCCATGATCCTGATCATCGTGGGGGTGGCGAATCTGGTCGGGTACATCATGGCGGTGGAGCGGATCCCCATGATGGTGGCCGATCTGTTCCTGGGCATCACGACCAACAAGTGGGCCATGATGCTCTTGATCAATATCCTGCTGCTGATCGTCGGCTGCTTCATCGACGGGGCCTCGGCCCTGATCATCTTCACGCCGGTCCTGCTCCCGCTCATCTACAAGCTGGGGATCGACCCCATCTACTTTGGGGTGGTGATGACCGTGAACCTGATGATCGGGACGATCACGCCGCCGGTGGGCCTCTGCCTCTACGTGGCCTGCGGCATCGCCGACGTCCGGCTGGAGCAGATCAGCCGAAGCATCATTCCTTTCCTGCTGGTCGAGATCGCCGTGCTGTTCCTCATTACCTATGTGCCGGACTTGGTGATGTTCCTTCCTAACATGTTCTGGCCGAAGTAATGAGGGAAAGCGCGCGTGGCCGCGCCGGGTGCGTCCTGGCCGCTGCCCCCTAACCCTGATCCCCGCGGGAGCCCTCTCATGGATCGGGTCGTGTCGGTCAGCAGCATGGCGTTCGACGGGTACTCGCTGGAAACCGCCCTGGACGAGCTGGCGGGCTTGGGCGTGCAGTATGTCGAGCCGGCCAGCGTGGACAAGATCTTCCAGCATCTGGTGGAGGCGGACTTCTGCGACGGCCGGGCGACCTGGCTGCGCGCGGAGCTGGCGAAGCGAGGACTCGCCTGCCTCTCTCTGTCGGCGCACATGGACCTCACGGAAGCCGACTCGGTGGACCGCTTTCATCGTCGGCTGGAGTTCGCCCGAAACATCGGCGCGCGGTGCGTGAACTCCATCGCCGGTCCCGCGGGGAACTTGGCGGGCTTCCGGGCCAACATCGCGGCCATCGCCGGGCGGGCGATGGATCTGGGCATCGTGGTGGCGCTGGAGAATCATGGCGACCTCTTGGATCGCGGCCAGCAGATCCTGGAGTTCATCCGCGAGGTGGGGCATCCGGCGGTGCGCGTGAACTACGACACCGGGAATGCCTGGTACTATGCCAGGGGGGGCCTGAATCCGGTGGAGGAGCTGGCCGAGCTCGCGCCCGTCGTGGCTCACGTCCACCTCAAGAGCCCGCGCGTGGACGAAGGGGTGCTGCGCTGGGTGGCGCTGGGCGAAGGAATCCTGGACCTGCCCGCCGTGGGTCGCGTCCTCAAAGAGCGGCTGCCCGGCGTGCCGGTGAGCTACGAATTGTCCCCCCGTCAGCGCTCGCGCGACTTCGAGCCGCGCTGGCGGGCCCCCGAGGTCCCGCCCCTGCCCGAGCTCCGCGCGACCATCGCACGCTCGCTCGCGGTCCTGGAGGACGCGCTGGCCTAGGGACGTCGCCGTCGAAAAGAGGGATCCGTCTTGACAAGCAAGACACGGCCGGCTCCCCCATGATGGAGTGGGAGCTCCAGTGGATCAGCCGAATCACAAGCCCTGCCGACTCGATCGGAAGACACTCGCTGCGGCGGTTCGGACGCTGACACGCCGCGATCCGGCCCTGCGGAGGCTTGTGCGTCGTGACGGGCCGCCGCCATTGTGGGCTCGCCCGGTGGGGTTTGCGACGCTGATGCGCATCATCCTTGAGCAACAGGTATCGTTCGCGTCGGCACGGGCCACGTTCTCCCGTCTGCAGGCTGCGGTCGGCGTTGTATTACCTCGGGCGGTTGTTGCCTTGGGCTTCGAAGGTCTACGGAGCGTTGGCTTCACAAGGCAAAAGGCTTGGTGAATCCAAGCGTCTGCGGTTGGGTACGGCCGCTTAGCCTTGCCGTTCGGCGGCGCGTCGGGGGTGCCACGTGGTGCTCGTCGCTCTGGTTCTCAGCCTCTTCGTCGCGGCCTTGGGTGCGCTGGGTGTCGTCTCACCTCGGAGGCTTTTCGGCATCGTCCGGGGCTTCCAGAGCCCGGCTGGGCTTTACGCCGCGGCGGTGCTGCGCGTCACCCTGGGCGTGGCGCTCTATTTTGCCGCGCCTACCTCGCGCGCGCCCGGGGCTGTTCGCGTCCTGGGGGTCGTGATCCTCGTGGCGGGTCTCATCACGCCCCTGTTCGGGCTTGAGCGCTTCACACGGATGCTCGATTGGTGGTCTAGGCGCGGGCCGGCCTTCATGCGCATCTGGGCGGGCCTGGCCCTCACGATCGGCCTCCTGTTGGCCTACGCCGTCCTCCCCTGACTTGCGCGCGGCCACCGCGCTGGAGCCAATAACCGCCCTGTCCCCCTCATCGAGTGGCGTTACCTCTGGGGCGGCAGACGGAGCGGCCGAGCTCCGCGAGGTGCTCCTGGAGGTGCTGCCTGGCGATCTCGGCGTTGGCGGGGTCGCGCCACTTCACCTGATTCAGGCGAACGACGGCGTTGCACAGGTGCGGGGCATCGAGTCTTCCCGTGGCGTCGTGGTGGGGGAGATGCCGCACCGACTTTCCCTCGCGCGCGGTCTCGACGACCGCGAAGGCCGTATCGGGAAGCCGCCGAACGTACGCCCGGCTCCACGTCGCGGCGTCCGCGGGCAGCCCGCTCACCAACAGAAATCCGAGCCCTGCGACGGTCACCCATCTTCCACGCATGGCCTGCCCTCCCCTCTTCCTCGCCTCACCGACCATTGTCGCGCTCAGCACGGGCGGTCCGATTGACGCTCCGGCGTTCCTCTGATAGGGTTCGGCTATCGGCACTCCCCTTCAGACTGACAGGAGCCCTCCATGTCCGATCCCGGGGGGATTCACTTCTTCCTCTACCAGGGTTGCCTGGTCCGCGTCCCTACCGACGATCTCGTTCCGAAATTCGGGAGTCTGCTCCTGGCGCGACACCTTCCGCTGCGGGAAGGCGACGTCGTCCTGGATCTGGGCGCGGGCGCGGGCCTCATCGGCATGCTGGCCGCCCGGCGGGGCCATGCTGTCGTGGCGACGGACCTCGTGGCCACCTACGCCGAGTGCACGCGCGCCAACGCCCTCTTGAACGGGGTGGGGGACCGACTGGAGATCCGCATCGGGGACCTGTTCGCCCCGGTCGCCGGCGAGGCCTTCGACCTGATCGCCGTCAATCCCCCGCAGATGCCCACCCCGCCCGGTCGCGAGTGGGACGACCCGCAATCCCGGATGGACAACGGGGGCCCCGACGGCTGGGCCCTCCTGGATCGGATTATCCAGGAAGCGCCGAGCCATCTCAAGCCGAACGGGCGCCTGGTCTTCACGCTCTTCGCTTTCCTGGGCCTCGATCGTGCGGTGGAGAAGCTTCGCGCGGTCGGGCTGGAGCCGTCCGTCCTGGCTCGCGAGGCGCAGCCGTTTCCCCGCATCGCCCGCGAGCGGCTGGAGTACATTCGCTCGCTGGGGTACGCGGTCGGCCGCGAGGAGAGACCGCCGACCTGCGAGCGCCTGGTGATCGTCGGGCAGAAAGGGTAAAGGGTGGCCAAGTATCTCATCGTGAACGCCGATGACTTCGGTCTCACCGAGGGCGTGACGCGTGGCATCCTGGAGGGCCATCGGCACGGCATCATCACCAGCACGACGGCCATGGTGAACCTCTCCGGCCTCGAGCGGAGTCGTGAGTTGGCGCGCGACACGCCCGCGCTCGGCATCGGGCTGCACATCAATCTCACCCTGGGCGCCCCCATCCTCCCTGCCGTGGCGGTGCCCTCGCTGGTGAGTGAGGCAGGCCACTTCGTCCGGGACCGGGACCGACTGGGCGAGGCGGGGAGCGCCTCCGAGATCCGGCGGGAGATCGCCGCCCAGGCCGAGCACTTCGAAGAAGTTTTCGGGCGTCGGCCCACCCACGTGGACACACATTACCACATGCATCGCCTGCCCCGGGTGTTCGCGCTGGTCTTGGGCCTGGCCGTGGAGCTGGGGGTTCCGGCGCGCGCGCTCACGCCCGAAATGGCCGGCCGGATCCGCGCGCGCGGCCTCCTCTCCCCTGATCGGGCCGTCGGGGAGGTCGGTCCCGATACCTATTGGACAGCGGAGCGGCTGCGGGGGTTTATCCAGACGATGGAGGAGGGGGTCACGGAGCTCATCTGCCATCCCGGACATGTGGATGCCGCACTCTCGATCAGCAGCTATTGCGCGCAACGAGCAGGAGAGCTTCTGGCGCTCACCGACCCCGAGGTGAGGGCCGCGCTGGCTGCGGCCGGCGTGAACCTCATCGGTTACCAGGGATTGGCAGCCGCAGCGGGGGATCACGCGTGATGCTTCCGCGTGAAGGCGGCGTCATCCTGGCTGCGGAATTTGTTGGAGCTCATCGTGCTGGGCGGCGGCGTGATGGAGGCGGGCGCGGCCCTGATGGAGCCGACGCTTCCGTGGGCCCGCTTCTATGCCTTCGAGAGCGCATTTCTGCGGACGCGGATCGTCCGCTCGGGGCTCACCAAGCAGTCGGGCGTCCTCGGCGCCGCGGCCCTGTTCCTGTACGAAGAGGGGCGCGCGCGCCTCCGCTGATCCACGCCGCGCGGTCCCCCCTTGACGGAGAATCGAAAGAGCGCCATTCTGAAGATGCCGGCGCGGGAAATTCCCAAGGAAAAGGAGACAAACACCATGGAAGTCTGGCGCGTCAATCTGCGCGAGCGGTCCCTGAAGCGTGAAGCGGTGCCCGAGGCCTGGTCCCGCCTGGGCGGACGCGGCCTCCTGGCGCGCATCATGTTGGACGAGGTGCCGCCGACCTGCGAGCCGCTCGGCCGATTCAACAAGCTGACCTTCGCCCCCGGCCTCTTGGTCGGCCACATGCTCTCCAGTTGCGATCGCATCTCGGTGGGCGCCAAGAGCCCGATGACCCGCGGGATCAAAGAGGCCAACGCGGGCGGCTCCACCGGCCTGCACATGACCAATCTGGGGATCAAGGCCCTGATCCTCGAAGACCAGCTACCCGCCGAGGGCGAGGCGCGCTCCGGCTGGTGGGTCCTCCACCTGAGCCTCGCGGGCGCGCGCGTCGAGCCGGCCGACGACGTGGCGGGTCTCGGCATCTTCGAGACCGCTCCGCGGCTGCTCCAGCGGTACGGGGACAAGGTCGCCATCGCCCTGATCGGGCCGGCGGGGGAGATGCGCCTCTCGGCCGCCGGCATTCAGAACCTGGATAAGGACAAGGTCCCCTCGCGCATCGCGGCCCGCGGCGGGCTCGGGGCCGTGATGGGGTCCAAGCGGCTCAAGGCGATCGTCTTCGACGACGCGAGCGGGAAGAAACCACCCCTCGCGCATCCCGAAGCGTTCAAGCAGGCTCAGAAGCTGTTCACCAAGAACACGCTCGATCATCCGCAGACCAAGGTCTACCAGGACTACGGTACGCCGGCCATGGTGCGGACGTGCGATGCGATGGGCGGCCTGCCGACCCGGAACTTCAGCAGCGGCCGGTTCGAGGGGGCCGAGGCGATCAGCGGGGAGCAGATGCGCGACCTCCTGCTCAAGCGCGGCGGCGAAAGCGAACCGACCCACGCCTGCATGGCCGGTTGCGTCATCCAGTGCTCCAACACCTATGGCGGCGAGGACGGGAAGGCCATCGTCTCGCCGCTGGAGTACGAGACCATCGGCCTGATGGGATCGAACCTGGGCATCGCCGACCTCGACACCGTCGCCCGCATGGACCGGGAGGCGAGCGACCTCGGGCTGGACACGATCGACATGGGGGCCGCGCTGGGCGTGGCCGCCGAGGCGGGCCTCATGAGGTTCGGCGACGGCGAGCGTGCGCTGGCGCTCCTGGGGGAAATCCGCAAGGGCACGCCGCTGGGGCGGATCCTCGGGCAGGGGGCGGCCCTGACGGGGCGAGTCCTCGGCGTCCTACGCGTTCCGGTGGTCAAGGGCCAGGCCATGTCCGCCTACGAGCCGCGCGCCATCAAGGGCACGGGCACGACCTACGTGACGTCCCCCCAGGGCGCGGACCACACGGCGGGGAACACGGTCCGGGCCAAGGTGGACCACCTCGACCCCAAGGCGAATATCGCGACGTCGCGCGCGGCGCAGATCAACATGGCGGGCTTCGACACGCTGGGTGCCTGCATCTTCGCCGGCTTCGGCTTCATGGTGAGTCCCGAGGTGATCCCCGACCTCCTGAACGCCCGCTACGGCTGGCAGGTGGGGGCCGACATCCTGCAGGTGCTCGGCAAGGAAACCATCGCGATGGAGCGCGAGTGGAACAAGCGCGCTGGGTTCACGGCGGCGGACGATCGCATTCCCGAGTACATGCGGACCGAACCGTTGCCGCCACACAACTCGGTCTTCGACGCGTCCGAATCGGACCTGGACGACATCTTCAATTGGTAGTCACGGTTCACCTGCACACGACGCTGCAGCGGCCAACACCGACCGGGATGCTGCGCCGCCTCGACCTCAGGCTGCCGCCGGGGAGCACGCTGGCGGATCTCATGGCCCGCCTGGAGGTTCGGGCACAGCTGGACTCGATCCTCCTGGTGGTCAACGGCCGGCAGGCAGAGACGACGCACGCGCTCGCGGAGGGCGACGAGGTGCACCTGATGCCCGCCCTCTCCGGCGGCTGAGGCGGATCGCCGGCCGAGCGGTAGGCGCCGCGAACCATTCGGGGGCGGGGGATCCCGCGAAGCCCCGAGAGCGCACCAGATCTCTTTTCGAGCAGTGCGTGACGGTCCGGCTGCTGGCGTGAACCGGCAATGGTCAGCTCGGCTGACGGCCTCACACTCAGGATCGCCACCGAGGACTGGGAGTTCGACCAGATCCACCGGCTCAATTACCGCACGTTCGTCGAAGAGATTCCCCAACACGCGCGCAACGCCACCGGCCGACTGGTGGACAAGTTCCACGCCGAGAACACCTACTTCGTCTGCCTCGACGGGCGGCGACTGGTCGGCATGGTCGCCTTGCGCGCCAGGCGACCCTTCTCCCTCGACCTGAAACTTCCCGATCTCGACGGGTACCTGCCGGCGGGGCGATCCCTTTGCGAGATTCGCCTGCTGGTGGTGGAGCCCGACCACCGGCGCACCCGGGTCATCGCCGGACTTCTCAGGCAACTGGCGGCGCACGCCATCGCGCAGGGTTACGATTGCGCCCTGATTTCCGGCACCACGCGCCAGCAGAAACTCTACGCGCACCTGGGCTTCGTGCCGTTCGGCCCCCTCGTGGGGGCCGAGGGCGCCCGCTTCCAGCCGATGTACTGTCTCCTGGAAGACTTCTTCGCGCGCGTCGGGCGTTTCTACGCATCGGAAGCCCCGGCGGAGCCGGCCACCTGGAGTTTCCTACCCGGCCCGGTCGCCATGCGGCCGGTGGTGCGCAGGATGCTCGGCGAGCTGCCCGTCTCGCACCGGTCGCCGGCCTTCATGGACCGGATCGGCCGGGTGAAACGGCGCCTCTGCCGCCTCACCGGCGCGAGGCACGTGGAAATCCTGCTCGGCTCCGGGACGCTGGCCAACGATGCGGTGGCGGGGCAGCTCAGGCTGACCGAGTCCCGCGGCCTGATCCTCAGCAACGGGGAGTTTGGCGAGCGGCTTGTGGATCATGCCCGGCGAGCGGGCCTGTCGTTCGAGCTGAGCGCCGTGTCGTGGGGCGAGGCCTTCGACCCGGCAACGGTCGAACGCGAGTTTCGCCGTTCCCCTTCGCCGGCCTGGGTCTGGGCGGTGCATTGCGAGACCTCCACCGGCGTGCTGAACGACCTGGCCACCCTGAAGGCGCTCTGCGGCGGGCATGCGGCGCAGCTCTGCCTGGACTGTATCAGCTCGCTGGGAAACCTGCCAGTGGACCTGGAGGGGGTCTGGCTGGCCACCAGCGTGAGCGGGAAGGGGCTCGGCGCATTCCCGGGGCTGGCGCTGGTGTTCTGCAACCACACGGTGCCGCCCGCGCCGGATCGCCTGCCGCGCTACCTGGATCTGGGCCTCTATGCCGCCCACGACGGCGTTCCCTTCACGCATTCGTCCAATCTCGTCGCGGCGCTGGAGACCGCCCTGTTCCGTTTCGACACGGGGACTCCCTTTGCCCAGACGGCGGCGCTGACGGCATGGCTGCGCGAGCATCTCCGCGCCGTGGGACTCCGTCTGGTCGCGCCCGACGAACACGCGGCGCCCGCCATCGTCACCATCGCCCTGCCCCGGGAGACCTCGGCGGAGAAACTCGGAGAACAACTCGAGCGCGAGGGCCATCTCTTGAGCTACCGCAGCGGCTATCTCGTGACGCGTAACTGGATCCAGATCGGCCTGATGGGCGACTGCTCGCCAGACCGGCTGGCCGCCCTGCTCCGCTCGCTCGCAAGACTCGTCTGAGCGTCCACCCCCCCTGCTCGTCCCCCTCGTCTCTTTCCCGCCATCCTTCCTTGGTGTCTCGATCTTTGGCATTCTCGGCCCCGGGTAGAATTAACAGGATGGTTGATGCGTCCCACTTGTGGGGGATGGCCGGGCACTCCGGTTCACCCCCGGAATGTCCCCCGGTGTGCCACACCGCTTGACAGCCAAACGGATGTATGGTATATATCAAACGAGAGGAAGGTTAGGGGGAAATGGGCAGTGGGCAGGCGCGAGGCAGCGAAAGGGGGGGGGCGACCATGTTAGCCGTCCTGGATCCGCCAGAGATTCGCGACTCCGACCGGCACGACTCCGAGCTGGGCGCCAGGGACCTCGAGGATCTCGTCGTGGCCATGGGAAAGAGGCTGCAGGCCGAGTACATCGAGGGCGCGATCCCCTATCTCCGGGAGCGAGAGCCCGCGCTGTGGACCGAGCTGGAGGCGCTGGATCGCGACGAGTCGCTCCCGGCCCTCCTGGCCTATGAACGCCTCTTCTTCGAGGGCCTCCGCCGGTACTGCGACTTCCTGTGCCACTTCTCGTCTTCTTCGGAAAATCCCTCGACAGGATGGCCACTGCGATTGTAAGCTGAAAAGGTCGGCAGGCGTCATGCCTTCCCGACGGAAAGGTCTGGTGTGCCCCCGAAAGGACGAGCGAGTCTCCTGAGCTCACCCAGAGTTGTGAGCCCCCGCTGAGCCGATCACCCACACACCGCGGTCACTCATGAGCATGGATTTCGCATCACTCAATCTACCGCAATCCGTCCTCCGCGGGATCCAGGCGGCCGGCTTCACGGCCTGCACCCCGATCCAGGAGGAGACCCTGCCCATCGCCCTGCGTGGGCGGGACGTGGCCGGGCAGGCCCAGACGGGGACCGGCAAGACCGCGGCCTTCCTGATCGCGATCTTCACGCGGCTGCTGCGCGAGCCGGACAAGCGGCCGGCAAACCTGGCGGCGCCGCGTGCCCTGGTCGTGGCGCCCACGCGCGAGCTGGCCTTCCAGATCCATGCGGACGCCTGCCTGCTGGGGCGCGAGACGGGCCTCAACATGCAGGTGGTCTTCGGGGGCGTGGACTACCTCAAGCAGCGGGAGGTCCTGCGGGCCGGGGTGGACGTGCTCATCGGGACGCCCGGGCGCCTCATGGACTACCTCAAGCAGGGGGTCTATGTGCTCTCGTCGGTCGAGGTGCTCGTCGTTGACGAGGCGGACCGGATGTTCGACATGGGATTCATCAAGGACATCCGTTACCTCATCCGCCACCTCCCGCCGGCCGAGCGGCGCCAGTCCTCCCTCTTCTCCGCGACGCTGAGCCAGCAGGTGCTGGAGCTGGCGTACGAGTCCATGAACTATCCGACCATGGTGGCGATCGCGCCGGAGCACGTGACGGTGGAGGGGGTGGAGGAGGTCCTCTACCACGTCTCCAAGGAGGAGAAGTTCTCCCTCCTGCTCGGCCTCCTGGAGCGCGAGAAGGGCAAGCGGATCATGATGTTCGCCAACATGAAGCACGAGGTGGAGCGGCTGGCCAGGGGCCTCCTCCGCCACGGCTATCATGCGCGGGCCATGACGGGGGACGTGGACCAGAAGAAGCGCCTCAGCATCATGCAGGCCTTCAAGGAAGGGGGGCTGCACATCCTGGTGGCGACCGACGTGGCCTCCCGTGGGCTCCACATCGAGGGCGTGACCCACGTCATCAACTACGACCTGCCCCAGGACCCCGAGGACTACGTTCACCGCATCGGACGGACCGCGCGCGCGGGCGCCCCGGGAAAGGCGATCAGCCTGGTGGACGAGAAGTACGTCATGTCCTTGGAGGCGATCGAGGCGCTGATCGGCCACAGGATCCCCGTCGAGTGGGCCGAGGAGGCGCTGTTCCTGTCCGAGAGGCCGCGGCCCATGGAGGCCGCGACCCCGGTACCGCGTCCATGGAAGCGCCGAGGGGGCGAACCGGCGTGGCCAAAGAAGCCGGGACCCACACCCGCGCTAGCGCGGGTGCCCACGCGGGCGCCGGCCCCCGCGCCGACCGCGCCGGCGCCGGCACCGTCTTCGGCACTGGCACCACCGCCGGTACCGGCCGAGGGGGAGCCGAAGAAGAAGCGACGACGCCGGCGCAGGCGGAAGAAGGTCGATGGGGCGCCACCCCAATCCGGCGCCGACCAGGTCGAGGCGGACCTCACCCCGCTGGGAATATAGGAGGAGGCCATGCCCACAAGGGACGAGCACTTCGGGAAGGGCCTGGGCCTGTACGGACGAGACCAGTACGATATTGACGATTGGACGGATCTGCCGGGCTCCCAAAATCGACAATCGTCAATCGAGAATCGCAAATCGCTCTCGGAGAGCGACGAATGCGACTGGGAGGTTCGACGGATCCGGCGGACATCGCGCTGAGCCGCGAGCAACGCGAGATGCGCATCCGCTGGCAGGACGGCCACGAGAGCGCGTACTCCTTCGATCTGCTCCGCAAGGAGTGCCCGTGCGCCCTGTGCAACGACCTCCGCGGCAAGTCTCCGACGCCGGGCGGGCTGGGTCTCACCGTGCTCAGCGGCCCCATGGTGAGGGCGGGGGAGATCCAGGTGGCGGAGGTCAAGCCGCTGGGGCGCTACGCGGTGAACTTCGTGTGGAGCGATGGCCACGACAGCGGGATCTACGCCTTCGACTACCTCCGAGGGCTGTGCTCGTGCCCTGCCTGCTGCGGCAGGGGCGAATGACCAATGACCAATGAAGAATGACCAATGACCAATGTCAAATAACCAATCGCGGATTCCTGCATTGGTCATTGGGAATTGGTCATTGAGAGGGATTTCATGGACCAGCCGGGAGGGGGAAAACCGGAGCAAGGGACAGCGCCGGGAGAAACACCTGCGGGCGGGAAGCCGCAGGGCGGGAAACCCGAAGGGGCGAAGCCGGGAACGAAGCGCCGTCGCCGGCGCCGCCCGCCGCGGGCCGGGCAGCCTCAGGCCGGGCAGGCACGGACCGAGAAACCTCGGACCGAGAAGCCTCGGGCTGAGAAACCGCGGCAGCCCCAAGAGCCGACGGGCCCCCGGTGGAAGGGGGACCCGGGTCCGAAGATCTGCCGCAAGTGCGGCGGCCGGATGTATCCGGCGGATTGGATCTGGCAGAAGTACGGGCTCTGCCTGGGCTGGCGCTGCGCGGACTGCAAGGAGAAGGTGCTGGCGCGTTCCCTTCCGTTCAAGGGCTTGCGCAAGCGCACCCTGGAATTGGATGAGGTCCGGGATATCGCCGAGGCGGCTGCGGCCCGGACCGAAATGGCGAAAGACGAGAAACCGGTCGCCGCGCCTCGTGTGACCCAGCCGGCCTCTCGCACTGCCGGCCGCCGCCGCCCGGACCACTCCAAATGAGGTGGCCATGAAGGCCATCCTGCCCCTTCCGTCCGGCGGGTTCGGACTCACCGAGGTGCCGCCGCCTCTCATCCAAGCGGGCGAGATCCTGGTGGAGATGCGGGCCTGCGGCCTGTGCGGAACGGACCCATGGATTCTGCCGACCTCTACCATCGGGAGCTGGCCGTCTTTTCCACCTACTCCTCGACCCCCGCGACGCTCCGCGAGGCCTTCGGCCTGCTGGCGATGCAGGAGGTCCGCGTGGTACCGCTCATCAGCCACCGGCTTCCGCTCCGCGCCTTCGAGGAGGGGGTCCGGCTCCAGCGGACAGGCCAGGCGACCAAGGTGATCTTCCACCCATGAACCCGCGAGCCGAGTCCGACGTCCTCACGGTTCCTGCCTCCCGGCGGATGCGTGCCGCGGTCCTGTACGGGGCCGAGGACATCCGGATGGAAGAAGTACCCGTCCCGATTCCTGGGCCAGGAGAAGTGCTGGCCCGCGTGGACGTGGCCTCCGTGGACTTCACCGACCGCAAGGTGTACCTCCGTGGCTCACACCCCATGATCACGATCCCCGGCCTCTTCGGCCACGAGTGGGCGGGGACGATCGTGGAGATCGGGCCCGGCCCGGGGATGGGCTGGCGGCCGGGGCAGCGCGTGGCCGCGGCGAACTCCGCCCCCTGTCACCCCGGGGAGGGCCCGGTCTGTCGGCAGTGCCGCCGCGGCCGGTTGAGCATGTGCGAGGCGATCCAGTACCTGAACGGCGCGTTTGCGCCCTACATCCTGGTGCCCAAGCGGCTCGCCAGCGTGAACCTCCACCCCGTCCCCGATGGCATCCCGCTGGAGCAGCTTGTCTTCACCGAGCCGTATGCCTGCGTGGTGCAGGCCGTCCGCCGGATCCCCGTGGCGGCCGGCGATGTCGTGGTGGTGTTCGGGGCCGGCCCCATGGGCCTCTTCATGGTGAGTGCGCTGCGCCGTCGCCATGGGAAGGACCTGACCATCGTCTCGCTGGATCGGCTGGACGGCCGGCTGCGCGTGGCGGAAGCCATGGGGGCGACGCACGCGCTCAATACGACCGACCGATCGTCCCGCGAGGTGCTCCAGAAGGCCATCGGCCGGCCCGACGCCGACGTGGTGATCGAGGTGATCGGGGCGGTCGAGACGCACCGCGAGGCGCTGAGCCTCGTCGGGCGCGGCGGCACATTGGTCTCCTTCGGCGGTGTGGCGCCGGGGCAAATCCTGCCGCTGGACATCGGACATCTCCACTACAACGAGATCGCCATCTTGCCGATCTACCACCACACGCCGGTGGACGTGGCGGAAGCCGTCCGGCAGCTCGTCGCCGGCGAGGTGCCTGTAGAGCACCTCATCACGGCGCGGCTGCCCATGGCGGATCTCCGCACCGCCCTCAAGTCGGTGGCCGAGCGCACCAGTCTGCGCACGATTCTCTTCCCGGATCGTTGATCCGGATCGTCCGCTGCGAAGGGCGTGAAAGGCGCACGGCCGCCCTGGAGCCAGCGAAGAGGCCTTTGCCGGCTGTCGGTTTTCGGCTATAATAGAATCACATGGGAACGATTCTGATCGTCGAAGATGAGACGGACATCGCGGACCTGGTGAAGTACCACCTGTCGCCTGAAACGGGAGGTCAGCCATGGACAAGGGAACTTGGACGGTGAAGGTCGGCCTCGCCCAGATGTTGAAGGGCGGGGTCATCATGGACGTAGTGACGCCGGAGCATGCGAAGATCGCCGAGGAGGCGGGCGCCTGCGCCGTCATGGCGTTGGAGCGGGTCCCGGCGGACATCCGGGCGGCGGGCGGCGTGGCCCGGATGTCGGACCCGACCGTCATCGAAGAGATCAAGCGGGCCGTGACCATCCCCGTCATGGCCAAGTGCCGGATCGGCCACTTCGTCGAGGCGCAAGTCCTGGAGGCCCTGGGCGTGGATTACATCGACGAGTCCGAGGTGCTCACGCCCGCCGACGAGGAGCACCACATCCACAAGCACGGCTTCACCGTGCCCTTCGTGTGCGGATGCCGTGATCTCGGTGAAGCCCTGCGCCGCATCGGCGAGGGGGCGGCCATGATCCGCACCAAGGGGGAGGCGGGGACCGGGAACGTGGTGGAAGCGGTGCGGCACGCCCGCGCGGTTCTCGGCGCCATCCGACGCCTGCAAGGCATGTCGCAAGACGAGCTGATGGCCGAGGCGAAGAACCTCCGTGCCCCCTACGACCTCGTGGTGGAGGTGGCCAAGACCGGGCGCCTGCCGGTGGTCAACTTCGCCGCCGGCGGGATTGCCACCCCGGCGGATGCCGCCCTGATGATGCAGCTCGGTGTGGACGGGGTCTTCGTGGGTTCGGGGATCTTCAAGTCCTCCGACCCCGCCCTCCGGGCCAAGGCCATCGTCCAGGCCACGACCCACTACAAAGATGCGAAGATCATCGCCGAGGTATCCCGCGGGCTGGGCGCGGCCATGCCGGGCCTGGATGTCCGCTCCATGAAGCCGGAAGAGATGCTGGCGACGCGCGGCTGGTAGCGTGCAATGACCAATTTCCAATGACCAATGACCAATGGCTGGTGACGTGCAATGACCAATGACCAATTTCCAATGACCAATGTCCATGGCAGCATCCCAATTGGTCATTGGTCATTTCCCTGAGACGATGTTGAAGATCGGTGTGCTGGCATTACAGGGGGACTTCCGGGAGCACCGGGAGGTTCTGGAGCGGATAGGGGTTCCCGCTTCCGAGGTGCGACTGGGCCGGGACCTCCCAGGCTTGGCCGGCCTCATCATTCCGGGGGGCGAGAGTACGACCATCGTCCGACTGATGCGAAGCTCGGGGCTGCTGGACTCCCTCCGGACAATGGCCGCCGAGGGGTTCCCGATCTGGGGGACCTGCGCGGGCATGATCCTCCTCGCCAAGGGACTGGACGAGACGGGGATTCCCTCGCTGCAGGCCATGGACATCACCGTCAGGCGCAACGCCTTCGGCCGGCAGGTGGATAGCTTCGAGGCCGACCTCCCCGTTCCCGTGCTCGGAACATCGCCGTTCCGTGCCATCTTCATCCGGGCACCCATCATAGAGGCCGCCGGCCCCGGTGTGGAGATCCTCGCCAGGCTGCCCGACGGCCAGCCGGTCGCGGCCCGGCAGGGCCGGCTCCTCGCCACCGCGTTCCATCCGGAGCTCACCCCCGATCTCCGCTTCCACCGCTTCTTCCTCCAGCTCGCCTCCAAGGCTGCCTGACTGTGGGCGATACCTTGATCCTCCGGGGCTTCGTCCGATCGGTTCCCGGCGACGCGCCCTGGCTTTTCCCTTGACAGCCGCCTTCCGTCTCGGCTAGCCTCACGTCGTTCTTTTCTTGAAACCGGTTTCAAGACAGTCTTCAAGGCGCCGACCTGTGGCCGACCAGCGGAACCGGAGCCATCCCCCCACCGTCGCCGACGTGGCGCGCCGCGCGCGCGTGTCGCGGGCGACCGTCTCACGCGTCCTCAACCAGTACCCCCACATCCGGCCCGAGGTGCGATCGCGGGTCCAGCGGGCCATGCAGGCCCTGGGCTACCGGCCGGACCAGGTGGCGCGGAGCCTGGCCCGCCGCGAAACCCAGAGCCTGGGCCTGGTGGTCGCCGACATCACGAATCCCTTCTACGCCGAGACGGCGCGGGCCATCCTGGAGGCGGCCCGCGACCACGGCTACCACGTGATCCTCTGCAACACCGACAACCGCCCCCTGCTGCAGGAGGCGTACGTGGAGGTCCTGCAGCAGCGCCGCGTGGACGGGATCATCTTCGGCTCCGTGTTCCTGGACGATCCGGTGGTCGAGCGGCTGGTGGCTGCTGGCTACCCCTGCCTGATGTACAACCGCCACCTGCGCTCGCGGCGGGGGAGCTACATCGTCCTCGACAACGCCCGGGCCAGCCGGGAGGTGACCCGACACCTGCTCGCGCTGGGCCATCGCCGCATCGGGTTCGTGAGCGGCCTGCGCAACATCTCGACGGCGGCGGAGCGGCTCCAGGGGTACCGCGCGGCGCTGCGCGCGGCGGGCCTCCCCGTGGATCCACACCTCATCCGCCCCGGGGGTTTCCAGGCCGGGATGGCCCAGCAGGCGGCACAGGATCTGTTGAAACGGTCGGAGCGCCCCACGGCCATCGTGGCGGGAAATGACCTGATGGCCCTGGGCGTCATCCACGCCGCCGGGGACCTCGGCCTCCGGGTCCCCGAGGACCTGGCGGTGGCCGGGTTCGACGACATCGAGATCGCCGGCCATCACGACATTCAGCTCACCACCATGGCGCAGCAGAAAGCCGAGATGGGGCGACTGGCGGCGCTGGGCATCCTGGAGATCATTCGCGACCCGCGGCGGTTCAGGCACCAGCCGCTGCAGCAGGTCCTGACCCCGACTCTGGTCGTCCGCCGCACCTGCGGGGCTCGCGAGGCCGCTGGCGAAGCGGTCGGGGGCCCGGCGAAACAGGACGCCCTCACCCCGGCCCTCTCCCAAAGGGGGAGGGGGGAGCAGGGGAAAGGCGGCTTCCGCAGGAAGGGGAGTGGACGGAGGAAAGGAGGCGGTCGTGGGTGAACGACGGAAACCCATCCTGACGGCGGAAGAGGCGGCCCGACTCGTGCCGAATGGCGCCACGGTCACGGTCAGCAGTTCGGCGGCCCAGCTCGTGCCGGACAAGGTCCTGGCGGGCGTCGAGGCGCGGTTCCTGGCCTGCGGAGAGCCCACGGGGCTCACCATGGTCTTTCCGGTGGCGGTGGGGGACTCCTTCGGGACCGTGGGACTGGACCATCTGGCCTACCCCGGACTCATCAAGCGGTTGATCGGCGGCTCGTACGTGAACGGGCCCGCCTCGAAGCCGGCGCCCAAGATCTACACCATGATCCTGAACGACCAGGTGGAGGCCTACAACCTGCCCCTCGGGGTGCTGATGCACCTGCACCGGGATATCGCCGCCAAGAAGCCGGGGGTCATCACCAAAATCGGCCTGGGAACCTTTGCGGACCCGCGGGATCGCGGCGGGCGGATGAACGGCGTCACGCCGCCGGACCTGGTGGAGGTGATCCGGCTCCGCGGCGAGGAGTGGCTGCTGTTCCGCGCCTTCCCCATCGATGTTGCCATCATTCGAGGCACCACGGCGGATGTGAACGGCAACATCACCATGGAGCACGAGGGGGTGACCCTGGCCGTCCTGGCCCAGGCGATGGCGGCGCACAACTCCGGGGGCAAGGTGATCGTGCAGGTGAAGCGCGTGGCGGCGGAGGGGACCCTGGACCCGCAGAAGGTGAAGGTGCCGGGCATCCTGGTGGACGCCTTGGTCGTGGACCCGGAGCAGCGGCAGAACACGGGCATCGCCTACGATCCGGCCATCAGCGGCGAGATCCGCGCGGCCACCTTCCCGGTGGAGCCCGTGCCCCTCGGCCCCGAGAAGGTGATCGCGCGCCGCGCCCTCATGCAGATCCGGCCGGGGGACATCGTGAACCTGGGATTCGGCATCTCCTCGCTGGTGCCGCAGATCGCCTTCGAGGAAAGGGTCTTCGACCGGCTGAACTTCACGGTCGAGCAGGGGGCGGTGAACGGGCTGCCGCTCACCGGGTTTGACTTCGGCGCCTCGCACAACCCCGAGGCGATCATCGACTCCCCGGCGCTGTTCGACCTGATCGACGGGGGCGGCGTGACGGTCGGGTGCCTGGCCTTCGCCGAGGTGGACCGCGCGGGCAACGTGAACGTCAGTCGCCTCCAGGCTCAGCCGCATGTCCTGGCGGGGGCCGGGGGCTTCATCAACATCGCCATGGGGACGCGGAAGCTGGTGTACTGCGGGACCCTCATGGCGGGCGGGCTGGACATCCGGATCGAGGACGGGAAGGTGCGGATCGTGCAGGACGGCCGCTTCCAGAAGTTCGTGGACAAGGCGCAGGACGTCACCTTCAACGGACGGCTGGCCGCCGAGCAAGGGCAGGAGGTCTGGTACTTCACCGAGCGCTGCGTCTTCCGGCTGGCGAAGAGCGGCCTGGTGCTCGTCGAGGTGGCCCCCGGTATCGACGTGGACCGGGACATCCGAGCCAAGGTCGGCTTTCCGCTCCAGGTGTCGCCAGACTGCAAGCCGATGGAGGCCCGGATCTTCAAGGCTGAGCCGATGGGGCTTTCCACCGACTGGGCGTAGTACGGGGCGTGAACCGCTTGTGCCTCTTGTGGCCAAGGCCGTCCGGCGTCCTTGGCGCCTTGGCGGTTCATCCAGGGGGAAAGGAGCACGTATGGAACGGTACTACGAGGACATGCAGGTCGGCGAGGAGTACGAATCCCCGGCGCGAACCATCACCGAGACGGACATCGTGAACTTCTCCGCGTTCTCGGGCGACTGGAGCCCGGTCCACAGCGACGAGGAGTACTGCAAACGGACCCCCTACAAGACCCGGATCGCCCACGGCCTGCTGGGGCTGGCCCTCACCGAGGGGCTGAAGTTCCGCATCCCGGAGCTCACGGGTGCCCGCTACATGGCCTCGCTCTACTGGAACTACAAGTTCACGGCGCCGATCCTGGTTGGAGACACCATCCGGCTGAAAGTGCGGATCCAGAGCAAGCGGGAGACGAAGAAGCCGGACCGGGGGATCGTGGTCGAGTGCGTGACCATGCTGAACCAGCGGAACGAGGTGGTGGGCGAGGGCGAGCACGGCTTGATGACCTGGCGCCGCCCGGCCGCCTGAGAAACTGTGACCGCCAAGGCCCCACGGGGCCTTATCTCAGCCCCAAGAGGCACAAGACGGCACAGGGCATGGCTGGACCCCCGGCTCGCGGCTCTGCTGTGACTCTGGAAAGTCTGTGCAGCTTGTGCCTCTTGTGGCCAAGGCCGTTCGGCGTCCTTGGCGCCTTGGCGGTTCAAGCCCGGAAAAGGAGGCACGCATGAACTTTGAGTTGTCGGATGCGCAGCGGATGCTGCGAGACATGGTGCGAGACTTCTCGGAGAAGGAGATCAAGCCGCGCGCGGCGGAGATCGACCGGACCGACGAGTTCCCCTGGGACCTCTGGAAGCGCATGGCCGAGCTGGGGATTCTGGGGATGACCCTGCCCCCCGAGTACGGCGGCTCCGGGATGGACATCGTGTCCTGGGCCATCGCCCAGGAGGAGATGGCGCGGGCCTCGGTGGTGGTGGCCGACATCCAGCTCCTCAGCACGCTGATGCAGAACATGATCCTGCAGAACGGGACCGAGGCCCAGAAGCAGAAGTATCTGCCTCCGCTGGGGACCGGCGAGAAGATCTGCATCATCGCCCAGACCGAGCCGGGGGCGGGGTCGGACGTCGCCGGCATTCAGACCACCGCGCGGCCGGAGCGGGACGGTTACGTCCTGAACGGGACCAAACGGTTCCTCACCTGCGCCATGCTGGCCGATCTGGCGATCGTGGTGGCGACCGTGGACAAGAGCAAGGCGCACAAGGGGATCACCCTGTTCGTGGTGGAGAAGGGGACGCCGGGCTTCTCCACGGGCTCCAAGGAGCACCTGATGGGGGTCCGCGGCATGGGCACGGGCGAGGTGGTCTTCGACAACTGCTGGGTGCCCAAGGAGAACCTGTTGGGCGGCGAGGGGGAGGGCTTCAAGCGGGCCATGAAGTCCCTGGACACGGGCCGCATCGGCATCGGTTGCCAGGCGGTCGGGCTGGCGCAGGCGGCCATGGAAGAGGCCGTCCGCTATGCCAAGCAGCGCACGGCCTTCGGTGGCCCCATCGCCAATTTGCAGGCGATCCAGTTCATGCTGGCGGACATGTCGGCCGGGATCGAGGCGGCGCGGCTGCGCCTGCGCCACGCCGCGTGGCTGAAGGACCAGGGGCGCTCCATCATCCGGGAGGCGGCCGAGGCGAAGCTCCTGGCCTCGGACCTGGCGGTGAAGGTGACCCAGGACGCCCTGCAGATCCACGGCGCCTACGGCTATAGCACGGACTTCCCCATCGAGCGCCTGTACCGGGAAGCGAAGGTCTATCAGATCTGGGAGGGGACGAGCGAGATCCAGCGCGTGGTCATCGCCCGCCAACTGCTCAAGGAGTACTAAGAATCAATCGCCAAGGCGCCAAGGGGAGCCGTATCGGCCACAAAAGGCACAAGTTGCACAAGGGGGGGACCGTGCTCGCGGCGTCCGCCTCTATTGCGGGTCTGTGAATGCTGTGCCGCTTGTGCATCTTGTGGCCAAAGCCGTCTAGCAGTTTTGCTGCCTTGGCGGTTCAACCCCTTTCGGGAGGACGAGATGGACTTCACAGGGAAAGTCGGGCTGGTGACGGGTGGGGGATCGGGGATCGGCCGCGCGACGGCGGAACTCTTCGCGAAGCGAGGCGGAACCGTGCTGGTGGCGGACATCAACGAGACGGGAGCCGCGGCGACGGCCGAGGCGGTCCGGCGAGCCGGGGGCCGGGCGGAGGCCTGCCGCTGCGACGTGACCGTCTGGGATCAGGTCCAGGCGACGGTGGACCGCGCGCGGCGGACGTTCGGTCGGCTAGACGTCCTCGTCAACTGTGCAGGGATCCTGCGGAGCCACTACCTCGAGGAAACGCCAGAGCAGGAGTGGCGCCAGGTCCTGGACGTGAATCTGACCGGGGCCTTCCTGATGACCAAGGCGGCTCTCACGGCCATGCGGGAGCAGGGCGGCGGCTCCATCGCGCACATCGCCTCGCGCATGGCCATCCGGGTGAAGGAGGGGCACGGGGCCTATGCCGCCGCCAAGGCGGGCATCCTGCAGCTCACCCAGATGGCCGCACTGGAGGGGGCGCCCCACAAGATCCGGGTCAATTGCGTCTGCCCCGGGTTCGTGGATTCGCCCATGACCCGCACGGGCTATGGTCAGGACGCCTTCGAGGGCTGGAACAAGGTCTGCCCGCTGGGTCGCGCCGCCACACCGGAAGACATCGCGAAGGCGATGCTGTTCCTGGCCTCTGACGAGGCGTCCTTCATCACCGGCGTCGCCTTGCCGGTGGACGGCGGTCGAACCATCCTGTAGCGCAAGCGGCGTTGAGTTGGTTGCAGCCTGTGTCTCTCTTCTGTGCCCTCCCCTCGCCCCCCGGAGGCGGGGGGAGGGGGCGGGTGAGGGGTCGCGCGGCGGGATGGCAACAGTCTATTGTGAGCCTCAACCCAGCCGGGGATGGCTGGGGCAATGACGGAAGAAACTGGCTTCCCTCGGGCGCGGGTCTCCGGTACGCTGCGGGGTGGCCGGGCCGGCAGAGGCAAGCAATACACCGAC
>Ga0315294_10002040_pt1 | contig 22139 bp, 23 predicted proteins | sample YL17G13_40_MG_FD_203626 | JGI IMG/M metagenome (GOLD analysis project Ga0315294, IMG submission 203626) | Sediment microbial communities from Yellowstone Lake, YNP, Wyoming, USA - YL17G13_40 | ecosystem: Environmental > Aquatic > Freshwater > Lake > Sediment | place: USA: Wyoming | collected...
GTTCAGGGATCACCATTTCTACCCTGCTATTCAGAAAAATTGACAGAGAAAATAGTTTCCGCTTTTCTTTCTTGGCAGCTATCCCCGTAATATTTGGTGCCGCAATATTAGAGGCAAGAAATATTGATTTTGCTGTAAGGGCACAGATCAAAAATTTACTTATAAGCTTTGTGGCTAGTTTTTTGTTTGGAATTTTCTCTCTTAACATTTTGAAAATAGTTTTACGCAAAGCCAGGTTATATTATTTTGGGTATTATTGTATAATTATTGGGATAATTACGTTGCTATTTATTTAAATTAAATTTTATCCCTCGCGGCTAAAATTAAAATATGGCCGCTTAAGGTCAATTCGCTAATAAGTATAAAAGGGCTCATTGATGAGTATTATTGTTTTAGGAACAGTAGCATTAGATACAGTTAAGACACCGTTCGGCATAAGGAAGCATATGTTAGGCGGCTCAGCTGTGCATTTTGCCATGGCCGCGCGTCTTTTTACCAATGTTAATCTGGTGGCTGTAATTGGCGAAGATTTCCCCTTAAAGTATATTGAATTCTTGCATAAAAAAAATATAAACCTTACCTCGCTGATTAAAGGCAAGGGTAAAACTTTTAAATGGGAAGGTGAATACAAGGGAGATCTGAACACCGCCCTTACCTTAAATACCGAATTAGGCGTACTTTCTACCTTTAGGCCGGTTGTTTCCCAAGAGCAGAAAAAGATAAAGCATATATTCTTAGCTAATGTTGATCCCGATATACAAAAACATCTATTGAAACGTATGCACACGCCTACTCTTGTAGGTTTAGACAGTATGAATTATTGGATAAATCATAAGCAAAAGGCGCTGCTTCATCTATTAAAAAAGGTTAATATCTATGTGGCTAATGATCAGGAGGCGCGGAGTCTGTCGGGTGAAAGTAATTTGGTGAAAGCAGCCCAGTATTTACGTGCATTAGGGCCGCAGATGATTTTAATTAAAAAGGGAGAACACGGAGTTTTATTTCTTAGTGATAAGTTTACCCCGCCCCGCGCGAGAGGAGCGGGGTCTATCTTTTCTATCCCTGCTTATCCGACGGCTAAAGTAATTGACCCCACCGGTGCTGGTGATACCTTTGCCGGTGGGTTTATGGGTTACCTAACGCGGGTAAAGAGAATAAATGAGGCCAGTATTAAAAAGGCAATTGCCTATGGAACAATTGCCGCCTCGTTTAATATAGAGGATTTTGGTGTGAATAAAACAGCGTATCTTACGCGGAAAGATTTAGAACAGCGGTTAGCTAAATTTAGAAAGTGCGTTCTATTCTGAACCAAGGAGGAAAACGATATGTTAGAAGAAAAAATCTTGAATGATTATAAAGAAGCGATGAAGAATAGGGATACATTAAAGAGTTCGGTCTTAAGTTTCTTACGCGCAGAGATGATCAATATGGCAACTGCCAAGAAAAAAAAGAGCCTTGATGACAATGAAGTTATAATAGCGATCAGAAAACAGATAAAGGCACATCAGGAATCTATTGAGCAGTTTAAGCAAGGCAACCGTCAGGACTTAGTAGATAAAGAAAGCAAGGAATTAGAAATCTTAAAGTCATACTTACCTCCAGGGCTCAGCGTAGAGGAGATTAAAAAAATAATTGAAGAAGCAACTGCCTCAACCGGTGCCCAGGGAATGAAAGATATGGGTAAGGTGATGAAAGAGGTAACTGCTAAAGTTACAGGTAGGGCAGAAGGCAAGATAGTTAGTGACTTAGTGCGCCAAAGGCTTGCGGGTTAACCGGTTAACCGGATATCCGGTCTCTGGTCTCTGGTTCAACGGATACCCTGTAACTGGCGGATAGGGGTGACTTTTATCACTGGACAACTTGCCCATTAAGTAGTAGAATTTATTCATAACGGCAAGGAGGGTTAAAATTATGGCTAATAAATATTCTGGTCTGGAGAGAAGAAAATTTAAACGAGTGAAGGCAAATTTTATCGTCATTTATAAGATAAGTTACCCTTTGCAGACGCGTATGATGATTGGGGATACCGAAGTTCATGCGGTGATGTCTAATTTAAGTGAAAATGGCATGGCCTTATTGACAAATTATAACATTCCCTTTGCAACCTCGCTTGCCATGAAGTTTATTTTAATCAACGAGAACGCTATCAGCGATACAGAGCGTATTAAACAAATTGAAGTAAACGGGGAAGTCCGTTATAGCATGTGGTCAGAACGCGGGGAATGTCGTTTAGGAATTTGTTTTACCGATATATCTGAGGCTGATCGGCGCACCATCGCTAACTTTGTAAGGATGCAAGTAGGGCCTGGCACGGCAGCTTAGTAGAGTAAAACCCACCATTTTATTAAAATCCAATGCATGAATCACATATTTTAGGACGCATATTTGAATATCTTAACAGAGAAGAGAAGACGTCTTCCAAGAAAATTAAAAAGATTTACATCTCGCTCTCTGAATTTGGTGGTATAAGCGCAGAGCATTTTAAAGAACATTACGAAAGAAAATCAGCCGGCACAAAATGGGGAGCCCTCCAGATGGAAATTAGGAAAGTTCCCTATGGCCCAGAATTAGAAATTACGCGGTTAGATTTTGAATAGATTCTTTATAAGCTAACGGTTTTCGGAGGCTAGACAGATGAAATACGCAACGATAAAAAAAGAAGACTTAAATATTTGGTTGGGGTATTTAAGCAAAAGAGCCAAGCTCTATGCCCCCAAGAAAAAAGAAAACCTTTTTATTTTTCGACCAGTTAAAGATATCAGTGAGATTGCGCTAAAATATATCCCCACGATACTGCCTCCCAAAAAATATTACTTCCCTCAAAAAGAAAAATTGTTTAAATTCAAGGTTAAACCCTTTAAGACCGCAAGGGCGATAAAGGAATTTGAGGAGTTTATTCTTTTTGCCGTACATACCTGCGATATTGCCGGTATCCAATGTATGGATGTGGTCTTCAGGGAGGCGCCCGAGGACCCAAATTACCTGAACCGAAAAGAGAAAATGATTATTATTGGCATCGAGTGTCTGGAGTATTGCGATAAGTATGCTAATTGTGCCTCTATGGGCAATCACATGCCTCGCGGTGGATATGATTTAATGTTGGTGGACATCGGTGAGAAATTTATTTTGCATATCAATTCTGAAAAAGGAGAAAGGCTCATCCATGGCTTGTCTTACATTAAAGAGGCAAATGATTTAGATATGGTTTTCCTTGAGCGCGTAAGAGAGGCCAAGAAAAAAGTATTTAAAGAGGAGTTTAATGTTTCTTTAACTAAAGTTTATGAGGTTTTTGAAAAACGTTTTACTTCAGGGATTTGGGAGGATGTGGGAAAGCGCTGTGTAGCCTGTGGCAATTGCACTAGCGTATGTCCCACCTGCTATTGTTTCGACATAACCGATGAGATGGAGACATCTTTGAATAAAGGAATGCGTTACCGCATCTGGAATTCTTGTCAGATGGATGACTTTGCGAAGGTGGCTGGAGGCGAAGACTTCCGTAAGGGCCGTGATGGCCGACAAAGGCACCGTTATTACCGAAAATTTAAGTATCCGGTGGATAAATTTAACCGCTATTTTTGTACGGGATGCGGGAGATGCACTAGAACTTGCATGGCCGAAATTAGTCTTGTGGAGACTGTGAATTCTCTAATTGCGGAAGGAGGGGATTCAAAATGATTGACCGCGAAATACTTTTAGAAAAAATGAAGACTTCTCCTTATAAGCCGATGAGAGGTAAAATTATAGAGACACGCATGCTTACGGAAAAAGAGAAGTTTTTCCGCATTGAGCTTGAGGGTAAAATCAATCTACATCATGAGCCAGGCCAGTTCGTGATGGTTTCTATATTTGGGTTTACTGAAGCCCCTATATCGATTTGTTCTTCGCCGACGGATAAGGGATATTTTGACCTGACCGTAAGGAATGTGGGGGTTTTTACCGATAGGTTGCATAAGTTAGGCAAGGGCGATATCGTGGGCATCCGCGGACCATTTGGCAAGGGTTTTCCTATAGATAATATGTTTGGATACGATATACTTATAGTTGCCGGGGGATTGGGTATAGTTCCGCTTCGTTCATTAATTAGATACATCACCTACAATAAAAATGATTTTGGCCACGTACAGATACTTGTTGGCTGCAAGACTCCCGCAGAGCTATTATTCAAAGGCGAAACTGAAGAATGGATGAAAAGATCTGAAATCAAGATCAATTGTACGGTAGACAGAGCTGATGCAGATTGGCATGGAAACGTAGGGTTGATTACTTCCTTAATTCCGGGCGTGGACATTAATCCGGCCAGGACTTATGCCGTGGTGGTGGGCCCTCCGATAATGTATAGATTTGTCATTGCAGAACTTCTGAAGAAGAATATTCCTGACCATCAAATTATTGTTTCACTGGAAAGAAGGATGCGCTGCGGATTGGGTAAATGTGGCCATTGCCAAATAGAAGGCGTTTATGTCTGTCAATCCGGACCTGTTTTTAATTACGCTCAATTAAGGAATTTTAAAGGAGAATGTCATGAAAAAGCAGCCTAGCCCTCAAGCGCGTCGAAGGGCTAAGCCAAGGGCGGCCTTTTTTGATTTTACAGATTGCGAGGGTTGCCAACTACAGTTTGCGAATATGGGTTCAACTCTCCTTGAAATAACCCAGTTTGTGGATATCGTAAATTTCCGCGAGATTATGTCCGAAGAGGGACAGGACTACGATATAGCCTTTATAGAAGGAAGCATTACTACCGATAGAGATGTAATGCGGATAAAAAAGATTAGAGAAAAGGCAAAGGTGTTAATTGCCTTGGGCGCCTGTGCTACTATCGGTGGCGTAAATGGTATTAAAAATCGCACGCCCTTAGAGGTGGCTAAAGAGAGGGTCTATGGTCAAAAGCAAGATACAATAAATACCATTGCCACCATGCCTGTGCATAGGGTAGTCAAAGTTGATTACTTTATCCATGGTTGCCCGGTATATATCCCGGAAGTGCTCATCGTTATTAAATGTCTTTTGATGGGCAAGCCTTATGTTTTGCCTAATTATGCGGTCTGCGTAGAATGTAAGATGAATGAGAATGTCTGCCATTACGAGAAGGACCAGGAGTGCATGGGGCCTGTGACAAGGGCCGGTTGTAATTCCTGGTGTATTAATAACGGTAATAGATGTTATGCGTGTCGGGGTTTGGTAGACAATCCCGCAGCAAATGCTCAAAAAGATATTTTATTAAAATATGGACTAAAGTTAGAAGAGGTATTGCAACGTTTTACTCTCTACAATGATTCCATGGGAGAAAAATATGACCAAGAGTTCAAATAAGATAGATTCTAAAAATGTAAAGGTTGACGTCCATTATTTGACGCGCGTGGAAGGACACGGCAATATTGTCGTAGATGTCAAAGAAGGAAAACTGACTAAATGCGAATTCCAGGTTATCGAGTCTCCGCGTTTTTTTGAGTCTATGTTGGTGGGCAGGTCTATCTGGGAGGCCCAGCATTTGACCAGTCGAATCTGCGGTATATGTGCCTGCGGCCACAGCTTAGCCAGTATCAAGGCAGGTGAAGACGCCTTAGGTATCAAACCTTCTGACGAAACCGTAAGCTTAAGAAAACTGCTTTTATATACCGAACAGTTAGATAGCCATATCCTGCATATTTATATTTTAGTTGCACCAGATCTTTTAGGCGTAAAAAGCATTATGCCTCTAGTTAAGACGCATAGGCCTGTGATTGATATGGCCTTGAGGATGAAAAGAATGAGCGATTATGCCGGTGAGGTTTTGGCAGGTCGTCATATTCATCCCATTAGTTATGTCATCGGAGGATTGACGCAACTACCTTCAAAGGAAGGATTAGAAAAATAATACCAACTGATGCTTCAGTCGCGTAAAGACGGCGAAGCAACGCTAAGTTTAGTGAAGAAACTTAAATTTCCTGAATTCCAGAGGCCAACCCAGTATATGTCGCTTACCTGTGATGATGAATATGCGATGTACGAGGGAGATTTAGTGGTAAATGGTAAACAAAAAACAAAAGTCAGTGATTATAAGAAACTTTTTACAGAAACTGTAGTTGATTATTCCCGGGCAAAAATAGCCACGATAAATGGTTTACCTTATGCGGTAGGCGCACTCTCCAGATTCAACAATAATGCGGATAAACTTAACAAGAAAGCAAAATTAGCTGCCCAGGAGTTAGGTCTGAAGGCACCGTGTCATAATCCGTATCTGAATACCGCTGCCCAGTTAGTAGAATGGGTACATTGTCTTGAGGAATCTATTAAGATAATGGAAAAAATCTTAAAAGACAATCTCAATGAGAATAAGGTTGTGGTATCCTCTTGGCCAAAAAGCACAGAAATCGGGAAAATTAAATATAAACCCAATACCGGCATAGGTTGCGTAGAAGTCCCCCGTGGTTCTTTATTCCACGAATATTCCATAGATGAGAAAGGCCTGATCACCCAAGCAAACTGTGTCATACCCACAAATCAGAATATCGGAAATTTAGAGGCGGATATGCGCAAGTTAGTTCCAGAGCTGCTGGGTAAGAAAACACAAGAAGGGATTACTCTGGATTTGGAGATGTTGGCCAGGTCATATGATCCTTGCATATCTTGCGCCACTCATATATTGGATGTAAAATTTGTCAAATAAAGTTTTCATTAATGAAAACTTTATTTGATTCCGTAGCAATGTGCTGCGGAATCTTAGGATATAGTTTACTTTGCTAGCTAAAAAAATAGCGGTAATTGGAATTGGTAATACTTTAAGGAGAGATGATGGGATAGGAATAGTAGTTCTGGAATTTCTCCTTAAATTTTATAAGCGGCAGAGAATAGATTATTTTAATTTCGGTAGCGCAAGCCTTGATTTGATAAATCAGATAAGAAATTACGCTAGGGTTTTGCTTATCGATGGTATTAATGCCGGCTTAGCTGCGGGAGAGGTTAAAATATTTACACTAACTGATATTGATTATAATTTAGATATTGCTTTTACCTCCACGCATTCATTTAATCTCAAGAATATATTTGATCTGGCGAAGAAGTCAGGGGTTAAGACAAAGATATATGTAGCAGGGATACAGATAGAGGATGCTTCTTACGGTGAAGGCCTAAGTAATGTATTAAGAAATAAGAAAAAGGATATTATAAAAAAGATTCGCGTGTTTATTGATTCCCTGTGTTCTTTTTAATAAAGATACAATAATTTAGAATTTAGCGAAAATAAAGGGCATATAGTAAAAGTTCCATTTTATTTTTTGAATTGGTTTGGTAAATTCGCAGACGTCCGCCACAAAGTATGGCGGACTACAACTTACGTCGCCAAACGTAAAATATTGCTCCGTAAGTTGTCTGCTCATTTAAGGAGGTGAAAAGAATAATGAAAAAATTTGTATTTATAATTTTAATGTTTGGGGCGGTTATTTATTTAACTGGTTGCGGTAAGAAGCAGGAGCCTCTGGCAGAGATGCAGGAACCTTTATCAATGGAGGCATTAAGCGCCCTTAACACCACGGCAGGAGTTCAACCGGAAGCCAATGTCCTTGAGCCTAAAATTGAAGAAGCCCAAGGCACACCTGTTTCTCAAGTAGAATTAAAACCCTTGCCACCTGCCGGGCCTTATAGGCCTACAGCCAGGGAAATCCAGGCGGCATTAAAGAATGCTGGTTACTATGCCGCTCTTGTTGACGGTAAGATTGGTCCATTGACTAAAAAGGCAATCGAGGATTTTCAGAAGGCAAATGGATTGAAAGCCGATGGCAAGGTAGGTCTCCAGACCTGGGGCCTATTAAGTAAATATTTAAATCCCGTATCCGTGGCCCCGGCTAAAACAACGAGTAAAAAAAGATAGCATAAAAAAAGATAGCTAACCTTGAAAAATAGGTGATTTTGTTGTATACTTTATTATAGCCGATAAAGGTAAACCTCCGCCATAAATCATGGCGGACGCGCCAAGAAGTATGGCGTGCATCGAAAGGTGGGGACGCAAAGCCACAGACCTAAGTTGTCTTACCAAGCCGTATTCTGCCATACAATGGGGGTAGGAGAGTGAGGCAGGTAGAGGCAATATGGTGGCTGGGTTGCCGAAGGATGGTGATGGAAGAATTGAGCCGATTCCTTTATCGGCCCTTTTATTTAGATTAACAATCCCAACGTATTTTTGTTGGGATTTTTTATTTTAAGATGGTATAATAAATAACTATGTTACAATTTCCACGCAATTTTCTCTGGGGTGCGGCTACCTCTGCCTACCAGGTGGAAGGCAATAATTTAAATAGCGACTGGTGGGAGTGGGAAAGAAGAGTGGGCTTAAAAGAAGTTTCAGGAGAAGCTGCTCGTCATTACCAGCTTTATAAAGCAGATTTTGATTTGGCCAAACTTCTTAATCACAATTGTCACCGTTTATCTATTGAATGGAGCCGCATTGAACCCGAAGAGAATAAATTCTCCGCAAAAGAAATCGACCACTATATCGATGTCATACTTTCCTTAAAAGAACGCGGAATTGAGCCCTTAGTTACCCTGCATCATTTTACTAATCCTTTATGGCTTGCTAAATTAGGTGGTTGGCTAAATAAGAAGGCCGTAGATTATTTTTTACGCTATGTAGAAAGGATTGTTGAGCCTCTATGCGATCAGGTAAAATACTGGGTAACCATAAATGAACCTATGGTTTATGTGCATCATGCATATTTGTTAGGCAAATGGCCACCACAGGAAAACTCCTTTTTTAAAGCCGCAAAGGTTAAAGAAAATCTTATCCTGACTCATATAAAGAGTTATAAAATTATACATGGAATTTATAAAAAAAACAATCTTGCTTCGCCATCTGTAAGTATTGCCAAGAATGCAATGGTTTTTGTTCCCTGTAGTTTAAGTTTAAGGAATAAAATTGCTACTTATTTGAGAGATAGGCAATTTAATTTTGAGGTTATTGAGAGATTAATCCAAGCTAAGGCCTTGGACTTTATAGGCATTAATTATTATACCCGCAACCTGATTGATATAGAAAATTACAATATTAGGAGCCTGCTTTTAGATACCTGCAATAAAGGACATAGTAATCTGCAAAAAAATTCCTTGGGTTGGGATATATACCCCGAAGGTTTATATAATTTACTTCTCAGGTTGAAGAAATATAATCTGCCTATATGTATTTTAGAGAACGGTATTTGTACCGAAGATGATAATATGAGATGGAATTTTATATACGAGCACTTAAAAAATATTCACCAGGCAATGGAAAAAGGCGTAAATGTTTTGGGCTATGTCTATTGGTCTCTCTTGGATAATTTTGAGTGGGATAAGGGGTTTAGCCCGCGTTTTGGCCTTATCGAGCTAGACTATTCTACTTATCAACGAACGATTAGGGAGAGTGCAAAAAAATTTGCTTTAGTTTGTAAGAACGGCAGGCTAGATTAATGGAACCGATAAATAAAGACTCAATATTACAAGAAATACCTTTGTTTACAATCCTCTCTAATGATGAGCAAAATTTAATTAAAGAAAGAAGTATTTTTGTAGAGTACCAGAAGGGCCAAATTATTTATCAGGAAGGCACGCCCGCGGATGCCTTTTACTGCATTATCTTAGGCAGGGTGGTAATCTACACGCGTGACCCGAATGGCAATGAGGTCACCTTAGAATATCTGCATCGCGGAAAATACTTTGGGATTATTTCACTTTTAACTGGCGAGTCTCACTCTGTAACTGCCAGAGCCATAAACGACTGCCTGATTTTAACCATCAAGAAAGAGGACTTTAATTTTACCTTAGACAAGATTCCCCGTTTAGCCATTGATTTAAGTCAAACCTTATCCCGCAGACTCAAGCGTAAAGATATCCATCAGAAGACCATTTTTGAGAGCACGGTTATTTCTGTGTTTAGTTCCCATTCTCAAGCCGGTAAGACTATCTACGCACTTAATTTGGCTTTAAGCCTTAGCCAGGAAACCCATAAATCTGTAGTGGTATTAGATATTGTTCCCCAAGATAAAATACATAGCCTGCCGCATAAATTAGAGGTCCAAGGTGATTATCAAATCCTAGATTTAACCCGCCACATGGATATGCGAGGGATAATAGAGAATTTTCTTTCTAAAGATAAATTCAACATAGATTTGCTCTGTCTTTCTTATAAGCCCGAAGACGATTCTTGCATAAAGAAGCTGGTAAATATTTTGAGTCTCTTAGTTAATGATTACCACTATATCATTTTGGATTTGCCTTCTTATATGGACAGGCATATTTTTGAGATGCTGAATCAATCAGATTTGATTCAGCTTCTCACTAGCCCAGAACCTATAGATTTGGCGAAGACACGTAATCTCATTGAACGGCTAAAGACAGAGTTTCATTTCCAGGAATCCAAAATAAAAGTTATTATCAATGAGTATAAATTCTCCAAGCTTACTTCTGAACAAAGTATCGACTTATTAAAACATGATGTATCTGCTACTTTACCTAAGATAGAATTTTCTGCCTCAGATAGATTAGTTTTGGATACACCTACTAGTGAATATGCCCGAGTAGTCAGAAGGATCTCTCGGGCTGTGGGTGATCGTCTGGTGGGTTTGGCTTTAGGAGTAGGCGTGGCTTATGGTTTCTGCCATATCGGAGTATTGAAGGTAATTGAAGAAGAAAAGATCCCCATTGATGTTATCTCTGGTTCAAGTACGGGCGCACTCATTGCCAGTCTCTGGGCTACTGGTAGGTCAAGTCAGGAGATACTCCAGATTGCTAAAGAATTTAAAGAGCCAAAATATATCTGGAGCATAGTAGATTTGACCTTTCCCTGGCTAGGGTTTATCAAAGGAAACAAGCTCCATAGTTTCTTAAAAAGATATTTAGGTAACAAGACCTTCCATGATGTAAGGCTTCCTTTAAAGATTGTCGCCAGTGACTTAAGAAAGAAAGAATCTAGGGTTTTAGATAATGGCCTGCTGGTGGATGCGCTAATGGCCAGTTGTGCGATGCCCGGGATATTTACGCCATTTAAATCTAAAGAGGAAATACTCTTAGATGGGGGGGTAATTAATCCTCTGCCCACCGAAGCCCTATTTAAAATGGGGTTAAGGAAGATTATTGCGGTTAATGTTACGCCTTCCCGCGAAGACATACTTAGGCAATATGAGAAAATAAAGGAAGGGATAGATTTAACCGAAAAAACAGCTCCCAAGAAAAAATGGTTTAGTTTAAAGCAATATTTTAGAGATAAGTTTAAGACAAACATACTTGATATAATATTTGGTAGCATTGAGATAATGCAGTCTGAACTGGCGCAGAAGGAGGCGCAATTGGCAGATGTGGTATTGCATCCGGATACTTCGGGTTTATACTGGTTAGAGTTGCATCGGGCGGCTGAATTTGTCAAAAGAGGCGAGGAAGAGGCCCGGCGGAATTTAGGCAAGATCTGGCAAGTTGTGAATGAGTAAGGAGATTTATCCCGACTCATAAGCTACGCCAAAATTCCATTCCGTCCTCTTCGAGGATTTCGTAATTTTGGCGTATTCGTCGGGATTTCGCACAGTAAGTGCGTACTTGCCATTCCGATAAGGCAAGGTACACTGAATGCCCCGCCTTTGGCGGGGCGTATATAGGTGTCAAGGAGGAGAGATGGAAAGTTCAAAGTTCTCCCGCAAAAGCGGGATCCCGCCCGGTATTAAGCAATTGGCGGGAAAAGTTCAAAGTTCAAAGAGAAAAATTTTATTTGCTATTTGCTATTTGCTATTTGCTAATTTAATCGGTTGTGCGACGATAATTAACGGCGCAAAGGGATTTGCCGGTATCTCCACAAAGGCATTAGAAAATGGCAGGAAAGAAGCGCTCACCAAGGCCTTTAATTACGACTATAATACTTGTTATAAAGAAACTAAAAATATTCTAGCCCGTATGGGGACGTATGTTTATGCCCAAGATGCAAAAAAGAAAATGATTGCGTTTTACGTTTCTGAACTGGATACCACTCCTGTAGGCGTCTTCTTTAAAGAAATAGATGCAAATAATACCCAAGTTGAGGTGTCTTCGCCGAGTACTTCTGTCAAGGAATTTATTGCCGCAGAGGTATTTAAGTCGCTTAGCCCCGCAGAAAAACCAGCGGAACCTGATGCCCAAAAAAACTAAACTCCTTACGGCTAAAACCGCCAAAGACATTGATACTAAAGCAAAAGATAAATTGGGTATCTCTACACTTGTGTTGATGGAGAATGCCGGAAGGCAAGTTGCCGAAGAAGCGCTAGATTTGCTGCTTGATAATAAATCATTAGCTATTTTTTGTGGCAACACCCGACGCAAAATGATGCTTCGGTGTGCCACTTTCTGTGGCAAGGGAAATAATGGTGGAGATGGATTTGTGGCGGCAAGACATCTTTTGAGTTATGGCCTAAGGCCGGATATCTTTTTAGCGGGCAGAATTAAAGATGTAGAAAATGAGGCCAGAGTTAATTTAGAGATCCTTCTAAAGTTAAAACAAAAAGTAATTGAAGTCGGAGAAGAAAATTTAGATTTGATTAAAAATAAAATTTCTAAATATACATTAATTATTGATGCGTTTTTGGGAGTAGGGTTAGCGGGTGAGGTAAGAGGTATTTTTCGGGATTTAATCGGAATAATCAATTTATCCAAGGCATATATTTTATCTGTGGATATACCCTCGGGTTTAGATGCAACCACGGGTAAGGTTTTAGGCTGTTGCGTGAAGGCGGATAAAACGGTTACTTTTGTGGCTAAGAAACGCGGGATGGTTTTAGGTGATGGGCCGAAATATTGCGGTAGAGTAGTAGTGAGAGATTTAGGGATACCGTTATGATTTTTTTGCGGGTTCTGCACGGGCTCGGGGTCCTGCCGCGACTGTTCCTTGTCGCATCACGCTCCTCGGAATCAGTCGCGTCACCCCTCGCCATGCGGTTTCGCCCGAATCGTGCTTCGTCACGTCACCCGCAAAAAATATGTAACCTCATTCCACCTCATAGGTGGAGAAAAGGTTGAGCAAAAAAGGATAAATGATGGGGGAGAGAAGGTCGAAAGGTATCTTGATAATTGCAATCACGAATACACTCATTGGCGTCTATGGTGCTTTATTAATGGGTCCTATGCTAATTATGATATTTTTGCATTTTTTAAATATCAATCGATGGATTTAATAAGCTTAATATTTGATACACTGTTCTTTATTGCTCCAATTTATGTAATAATCTCTGGGATATGCCTGCATAAATTACAAAGGCAATGGATTGTATCAAATATCGTTATTGCGGTTTTTGGCATATTGTTGTTAATATTTTTATATTTGATTCCTGATATCCGAATTGTACCTAATGCAACAATGGAAATTGAGGCATTATTATTCCGTATTATTTTATTTTCATTGATTATTTATTTTATCTGGTCAATCATTTATCTCACCCGTTCCAAAGCGACCGAAGGAAGTCCCGAGCGAGCGAAGCGAGTCGAGGGATGAGGGCTCTTTTTAGTCCTGAGCGAGGCGAAGCCGAGTCGAAGGGAACAGTTTAGGTGAAGACAATAGTGCTGAGCATTGTGTTATTATTAAATATTTCACTTGACGTTAGGATTAATATTGAGTAAAATTACTCAGTAGTGTGAGTAAAATATAATAAAGGAGCCAGTATGTATAAACGCGCAATGACAGAAACCATTGCTAAGCGCCTAAAAGATAAAAAGCGCTTTATTCAGGTAATTTTAGGTCCGCGGCAGGTAGGTAAGACTACTGCGATTCAGCAGGTGCTTAAGGAAATAAAAATACCTGCGCATTATGCGGCAGCAGATTTACCGGCTCCTCCGGATACCCAATGGATAGTCCGGCAATGGGAATTGGCGCGGATGAAAATTGGGCGTTTTTCTGCGGCGGTGTTGGTTTTGGATGAAGTTCAAAAGATAGCGCATTGGTCTAATGAGGTCAAGCGCTTATGGGATGAGGACCAAAGATTGAGGAATACTATCCATGTGGTGCTCCTGGGGTCATCATCTCTTTTAATTCAAAAGGGACTTAACGAAAGCCTGGCTGGGCGTTTTGAGCTAATAAGGTTTCCTCACTGGTCTTGGATAGAGATGCGGGATGGTTTTGGGTGGCCATTAGAAAAATATATCTACTACGGGGGCTATCCGGCTTCGGCTGCCTTTGGCAACGATGAACATCGCTGGAGACAATATATTTGTGACTCATTGATTGAAACTGCTCTTTCTAAAGATGTCCTTCTTTTAAATCGCGTGGAGAAACCGGTTCTATTACGCCAGTTATTCGTCTTGGCATGCGAGTATGGGGGGCAGGTTTTGTCCTATCAGAAAATATTGGGGCAGTTGCAAGATGTAGGCAATACTGTGACTATTGCTCATTATCAAAAACTTCTGGAAGGGGCATTTCTTATCCGCGGTCTCTCAAAATGGTCGGGAAATACGCTTCGGCTGAGGAATTCCAGTCCCAAATGGCTTCCCTTAAATACCGGCCTCTGGACTGCGCTTTCTAATCGCACATTAAAAGAATGGAAAAACGACCCCGTTAGCTGGGGTAGGTTAGTTGAAGTAGCAGTAGGAGCGCATCTGGTTAATAGAGGAATCAGCGAAGGTATAGAGGTGTATTATTGGCGTGATGGCAATAATGAAGTTGATTTTGTTTTACGTAAAGGCAATCGCGTTACTGCTATTGAGGTTAAAAGCGGACAGAAACGTATGGATGCCTTAGGATTACAGGAATTTAAGAAACGTTATCCTCGCACAAGGACGCTGGTTATTGGTCCATCAGGGATGGATTTAAAGGAGTTTTTTGAGACGCCTATTTCAAAGTTTGTTTAATAAGAAAATTAGGAATAGTTTCGTATTCGTACGGGACTTTTGTGGCGAAGAAGCGCGGGATGGTTGTGGGTGAGGGCCCGAAATATTGCGGTAGGGTGGCGGTTAAGGATTTAGGAATACCATTACAGGGATTGTCCCCGAAGGGGACTGACCCTAGTTTTCTCAAAAACAGCCTGGTAATCCACTAAAGACCAGTTCTGAATTCGCTTCAAGATGTGTCGAAGCTTTTGGAGGAGCGAGAATATGGAGAAAAGAAGTCCGGTTGAGGCGAATATTTTAAGCTGGTTAATCATCATAATAGAGTCGCTTTATTTATGGTATCAATTTGGTTTTTGGTTTCCATTTAAAATAATCCATTTGACACCAGTTATTTCGTTTGGAGGAGCAGCAATCTATAGAGTTATGATAATACTTCCGAATATCTCCCACGCAATACTCTATTATATTAGTTTGCTTTGGGCAGTTGTATTTATCATTTGCGCCTTTGGTGTATTAAAATCAAAAAATTTTCTAAGGATGACGGTAGTTATATTAAGTATTATTAGTATTTTAATATCTCTTAGTTGCATTTTTGTAGTATGGACAACAATGGCCGAAACAAGAAATTTAGGGACACTCGTCATACATTTTATCCCAATATGTTTAGCTTCAGTTTACATTTACTATCTCACCCGTCCCAAAGTAAAGGAGCAGTTTAAATAAAATTTTATCCCACCGCGTAGGTGGTTAGTAAACAGAAGGCGTGAGGCATGAGACATGCGACTTGAGGTGACTACGGGTGACTTTGTGTCCTTGTGTCTTGGTGGCCTAAATGAAAGGAGTTATGTATGCCGTACGATAGCAGCTTGGATGAGCAATTGTTTTCTAAGAGTTGGGAAAATGAATTTGGAAAGATTGTGGTGAGTGTTCATTCTTATAATAATGGTCCTAAGAAACTGCAAATTATAAGAGAAGTTAAAAGTAGGGAAGGCCAGCCTAACTTTGCCAAACTGGGTAGATTATCCAAAGATGAACTTCAAGGCATTTTGCCTATAATCCAGGAAGCCTTACCGATCATGTAATATAGACATAGAAAGATTATTTTAACGCAGATTTCCGCGAATCAAACGCAGATTTCCGCAGATTATCATAGGTAAATCTGCGTGTATCTGCGTTACATCTGCGTGTATCCGCGTTAAAAGATTTTTAAATTCTCCTATAAACTGCTTGCAAAGTAATTTAAAGGTAGATATAATTTAGCTCTAGAGGTAATAGACGGTTATGGTCACGACTAAAAAAAGAGATACCTGGGGTTCACGCTTAGGCATTATTATGGCAGTGGCAGGTTCAGCCATTGGCTTAGGGAATTTTTTGCGCTTTCCGGCCAAGGCTGCCTCCAATGGCGGTGGCGCATTTATGATCCCTTACTTTGTCTCTTTATTCCTATTAGGCATACCCCTGATGTGGATAGAGTGGACTTTGGGCCGCTACGGCGGCGGCTTTGAACATGGCACTGCCCCGGGAATATTTCACAGCGTCTGGCAGAAGAACCGTTTTATTAAATATTTTGGGGTGATCGGTATATTCGGACCTCTGGTGATTTTTATATACTATACCTATATCGAAGCCTGGACTCTTGCCTATAGCTACTTTGCGCTTTTAGGTAAATACGCAGACATTTCTAACCAAGGGGGCATGCAGAGCTTTTTACGCGGCTTTCAAGGACTTGAGCACAATCAGTATTTCCGGGGAATAGGCACCGCGTATATATTTTTCCTGATTACTTTTATTGCGAATATCTGGGTGATATATTACGGGATAAAAGGCGGCATCGAAAAACTCTGTAAATGGGCAATGCCGCTTTTGTTTGTCTTTGGGGTAGTGCTTATGGTTAGAGTTATAACCTTAGGCACGCCGGATATAACTAAACCCGATTGGAATGTCTTTAATGGTTTTGGTTTTTTATGGAATCCGGATTTTTCCGCTTTAAAATCCGCAAAGGTATGGCTTGAGGCAGCAGGCCAGATATTTTTTACTTTAAGCGTAGGAATTGGTGTCATACTTACCTACGCCAGTTATTTATCTAAAGGCGATGATGTGGTTCTCTCCGGACTTACGGCTGCCAGCACCAATGAAGTGGCAGAGGTTATTTTAGGTGCGAGTATTGTTATCCCGGCTGCCTTTGTCTTTTTTGGGCCAGTGGATATCCAATCTATTGCCCGCTCCGGGGTATTTAATTTAGGGTTTATCACTATGCCTTTGGTTTTAAATAAACTTCCCTTGGCGGCGATATTTGGATTCGCCTGGTTTTTCCTTTTATTTTTAGCTGGAATAACCTCTTCAATTTCGCTTGCCCAGCCGGCAGTGGCATTTTTGGAAGACGAATTCGATATCAACAGGAAAAAGGCAGTGTCTATATTCGGCATCGTTTCATTTTTGCTCTGCCAACCGGCAATTTTCTTTTTAAGCCGCGGCGTAGTGGATGAGTTGGATTTCTGGGGCGGAACATTCTTTTTAGTTTTATTTGCCACCATCGAGACCATACTCTTTGCCTGGGTCTTCGGTATGGAAAAGGCCTGGGATGAGATACACAAAGGTGCGGATATGCGGGTACCCAAGGTTTATAAATTTATCATTAAATATGTTACGCCTTTATTTTTGTTCGTTATCTTAGGGATGTGGTTTGTCCAAGAATGGCTCCCCATAATATTTATGAGAAATGTCTCAACAAGCAATAGGCCTTTTATTTTAGGCACAAGGATAGGTTTAATTGTAATATTCTTAATCTTAGCGATCATGGTAAAGATAGCCTGGAGACGCAAAAGAATACAGGTAGAAAGAATCAAATGATAACCAGCGGCTGGATATTTTTAATTTTTTCTTGGGGGATAATCTTAGGGCTTACCATTTTCTGCTTTACGAAGGTCTTCTCCATGAAGGAGCTAAAATGAGAAATCCATTTTTGTCTTTAATCTTGGCCTCTGTTGTCATTGTAAATATCTCGGGATGCCTGCCTTTAATTGTAGGCGGTGCGGTAGGCGCCCTGGGCGGCTACGCTATCAGCAGAGATACCATACAGGGCGAGGCAGACAAGCCCTATGATAATCTTTGGGCTGCGGTCTTAAAGGTAGGCAGAATTCGTGGTACTATAGAAGAGCAAGATGGAGTGAGAGGATACATTGAGGTGCGCACAGACACTAGCCGCGTCTGGATTAGATTAATCAGATTGACGCATGTCACCGTGAGATTGAAGGTCTCGGCGCGTAAACACCGTTTTCCCAATTTGGATTTGGCCCAGGATATATTTCTGAAGATTATGGAAGAAGCGGGATGAGTCCCGTTAGAAACATAACGGGGTTCAAGAACTGGGGGTTTCTAACGGGGTGAAACATTTAGCTAATTTTCTCACCATTTTAAGTTTAGCTTTCGGCTTTGTTTCCATTGTTTTTTCCTTAGAGAATCACTTTACCTTTGCCTCTTGGTCAATAATCTTTTCCGTTATCTTTGATGGTTTGGACGGTCAGGTCGCCAGGAAGAATCCTGTCCCCAGTGAGTTCGGCAAGGAGTTAGATTCTCTGGTGGATGTGGTTTCCTTTGGCATTGCTCCTTCTGTATTGGGCTATATCTTTATCTATCGGGATTTTTCTTTCTGGGCGACTATAGTTTTATTTATTTATCTTTTATGCGTGGTAATGCGGCTGGCCAAATATAACATTACTCCCCACGAGAAATTGGTTAGTTATTTTTACGGTTTGCCTACTACGGTAAGCGGAGGGCTGCTGGCTTCCTTTATTTTGATATATAGAAAGGGAAAGGATGTGTCACCTTTGCCGCCATTTATACCTATGATATTCCTATTTTTGGTTTTATTACTTTCATTCCTGATGGTTTCCCGGGTAAGGTATTTAAACCTCGATGGCCTGAAAGAGATGATAGGAAGGAGAATAATGCCGGCTCTTTTAATTTTGGTTGTTTTCTTAGCTGCGGCAATTTCCTTTAAAAAAGCAGGGACGGTTATGTTCTTATTCTTTTTAATTTACTTGTTTTTTTCTCCCTTTGTGGTAAAAAGGTTAAATTGCCATTAGTAGTGTACCGTGTACGGAGTACGGCGTACCGTGCAGAACTAGTTCATTAGCTCGTGAGTTGATTAGTGAAAATACAGTAGCGAACAGTCAAAGCTTTTGTCAGTTATCCGCGAAGCGGATACTAAAGGCATAAAAAAGGTTATACCTGCTGACAAAAGCTTAAAAAGATGGGTTTGGGAAGCACTTCGGCTTCGCTCAGTGTCTTTCGCCGAAGAGTCCTGAGCTTGTCGAAGGAAAAAGACCGTTTTCTTCCCAAGAAAGGCTATCAACTGTTGCAAGGAAGGGTGACAGGGAACGAACGAAAGTGAGTGAGCGCCATGGAGGGAAACCATTTGGGTTTCCCTATGGGGAGTGAGCGTCAGAAGAATCCAAGATAAGTAATAGATAAACCAGCAAGCGATATTAGTTTACTTGCGCGTATTGAATAAGCTATAGCGAACGACAGGTTTTTAACAGCTATCTCCGCAGACGATACGCAGTGGAATACAAAATAAATGCTGTTAAAAACCTCGGAAAAAGAGGTTTGGAGAAAAAACACGTGTTTTTTCTCCAAGGATAGCTCCTACGGGTAAAGGAAAGGGTTGACAGTCCGCCAAGTTTTGTGGCGGACGCCAGAAGGGGAAACGCAGTTTCCCCTATGGGGAACGAACGTCGTTGCCACGCGAGATTAGTTTTAGATAAATTGATACGCACTTAAAGGTTTTGACTTGCAAGTATAGAATCAGCTATAGTGAGTGACGATGCCGAGGTAGCTCTCCTCCTTCGCCCTATAATAAACCAGCAATAGCTTTGACGGGCTTCGGAGGATTCGCCAACAAGATATAGCCGAGGTAGCTCAGTGGTAGAGCGCGGCCCTGAAAAGGCCGGCGTGGGGGGTTCGATTCCCTTCCTCGGCATATTATAAAAACGGGGGGTTTACATAACCCCTCGTTTTTGTTGTATTTAGAGCGTAACTGTATAAAAACATATAAGGTTACGCTTTTTTATTTCTTATACAATTTTATACAGCATTAGTCTGGTTTTGTATCTTTTCTATTCCTTAAAGGCTCTTAAAGGCTCAAAACTATTGAGGACGCTATGCGATTAAGAATGTTTGATGCATTGCTTCCGTATTTCGGAGGCAAAAGGAAACTTTGCCCTGTTATCTTCAGCCACATTGCTAAACACCTGCCAAGAGAACAGTGGCAAGGCAAGGTATTTGTGGATGCCTTTTCAGGAAGTAGTGCTGTATCCCTTTATGCGAAGGCACAAGGGTTTAAGGTTATTGCTAACGATATTGCAGAACGCAGTTATATCGCAGGCAAGGCTTTAATAGAAAATAATCATACTCTGCTTACAGATGAGGATATTTTTAGACTGTTTGTTTCTAATCCAGAAAATAAGCATCTAATTGAACGGGAATTTGTGCCTGATGTTTTCACACAGAAGCACGCAGAGTTTTTAGACAATGCTTTTCTAAACGCCAAACGTCCATTGGATAAGTATCTATTGTTGAAGTATATTTTTCACATCCGCCCTTATTCAAAATTCAGTTCACCCAATGCCTTCAATAAACCTATGGCTGATGGTCGTTACGATGAGATTAAGCAGACCTACAACCGAGCCATACACAATAACCTTAATAGCCCACTTAATATCTTAAAGATTGAAAAGAATAGGATTAACGCAGGCATATTTTCAAACGGTCTGAAGAATGAAGTTCACAAGCAGGATGTCTTTGATTTTATAGATGATGTTTCAGGTGATGTTCTTTACTTAGACCCTCCGTATGCAGGCACGCTTTCTTATGAGAGTGAATACGGCATATTAGACAAGATTCTTGGCGAAAGTAAACCGAAAAGCAGATTCTCAAGTGATAAGGGCATAGAAGTTTTGGACGATTTATTAGCCCACGCAGAAAAGTTCCCTCTTTGGGTAATAAGTTTTGGCAATGCTGCTGGGAAGAATGAATTAAGCAAGTTGATAGAGGCAGTTTCTAAATACCGTAGGTGCGAGGCGAAGGAATTTTTATACAGACACTGTGAGGCGATGGCTTCAGAAGAACACAAGCAAAAATGTCGGGAGTGGCTGGTGGTGGGATGGACATAACACTTATCAAAATAGACCTGATTGCCCCAAATGACTGGAATCCCAATATAATCCAAGAGGACATCTTGGCTAAACTTAGGGCAGAAATTAGGCAGAAAGGGCTAACACAGCCAATAACTGTGCGAAGTAGCGGTAATGGTTATGAAATCGTAGATGGCTATCACCGTTGGCTAATTTGCCGAGATTTAGGCTGGCAGGAAATACCCTGTATTATCCAAGATTTTAGTGACACGGAAGCCAAAATAAAGACGCTTCAGTTGAACTATATGCGGGGTCAGGCAGTGCCTGTGAAGTTAGCGTCACTTATCTACGATTTGAGCAAGGAAATCAAGTTGGAAGATTTGGCAAAACGGTTGCCTTACGAAGAACCGCAGATGTTGGATAACCTGGAACTGCTCAAACTGCCAGAAGACTTTGGCAGGGAAATTGAAGAGCAAGCAAGAAAAGAAGAACAGGAACTACCAACAGTTATTTCTTTTGTGGTGTATAAGGAGCAGTCAGAAGTGATAGAAGAAGCCATTAAGATAGCCTTGGAATCATTACCAAGAGAAGCGAAGAATTTAAAGGCAATGGCACTTGAAAAGATTTGTGCGGATTTTATTGCGAAACAAGAAGTTAAGAACGAATCAGGAGTATCTGCGGAAGCAAGATAAGCCTTAAAACTTCGGTTTTTTAATATATGGGATACGAGCCGATAAAAGAAGAAACCAAAGAACAATATTTAAAGATATGGACTCACTACTCCGTAGGTCATTTTACGCAGGAACAGTTGGCAAAACTATTTGAATGTTCCCAGGATACAATTGCTAACGCCATTAACTGGGCTGCGGATAATAAAACTCAATTTAAGTCTTCCCTTTTAGCAGAAGCAGCCAAAGAAGCGATTGAGGCAAAACTAAGGGAGTTAAGTAATGATTTAGTGCGGTTAAAAGAAAAAGAGCCAGTCAATTGGAATGCGGTTATAGGTCTTGAGAAACTTATTTTAGAGAACCGTCAACTCCTTTGGAAACTGCAAGCAGTAATCCAAGATAAGAGCCTCGTTACGGTAAACACCACCCAAGTGAACCAAGTCATTAAAGCAAGAGATGAACTCGTGGAGAACCTAAGCGATGGGGAACGCCAGCAAATCATTACCACAATTAGAGAAACTATTAACAAATAGCACAACCACAAAAAGGGAACTTG
>Ga0315294_10002042_pt1 | contig 22121 bp, 16 predicted proteins | sample YL17G13_40_MG_FD_203626 | JGI IMG/M metagenome (GOLD analysis project Ga0315294, IMG submission 203626) | Sediment microbial communities from Yellowstone Lake, YNP, Wyoming, USA - YL17G13_40 | ecosystem: Environmental > Aquatic > Freshwater > Lake > Sediment | place: USA: Wyoming | collected...
GGGCGCAGCACGCTGCGCCCCTACAGGGGACCAGTGCCGGGCCGAAGCAAAGGGGTTAGGTCTTCGCCGTTCCCGGCCATGAATGGCCGGGCTATCGAAAAGCAATTTCAATCGCAGTCCAAGCCATGAATGGCCGGGCTATCGAAATCGAATTTTAACCGCAGGCCAGGACACGTGGATCATTGTCCAATTGACAGGATTTGGCATTGCAACTCCTCCCGGCGCCGTCAAATGGGCCTACGCCAAACGCCGGCGGAAAATCTCTTGATTTTTCCCCGGACAGTAGTGATCAGGGATTCGGAATTTGGGATTGACCTGTAACCTTGCAACTTTGAAACCTTGTAACCGCGCTCAGCTCGCGATCCCGCTTGAATAAAGAAAATTTTTTGCTAATCTGGCAATCGGATGGAGCGTCTGGCGATCATTGGCCCGGGGTCCATGGGCCTGCTTTTCGCATACTATCTGGCTCCGGTATTTTCCGAAACCATCCTGATCGATGAGTTCAAGGACCGCGCGCGACTCATCAACCGGAGCGGGGTCAAGGTTACAGCCGGGGGCAAGCTCAAGAAGCGCAAAGTACGCGCGACCACCAAGCCTGCGGAAGTCGGTCTGGTGGAGCTGGCCCTGGTCTGCGTCAAGAGCTATGACACCAAAGCCGCAGTCAAGTCCGCGCTCCCGCTGGTGGGCAAAAATACGCTGGTGCTGACTTTGCAGAACGGCCTGGGAAACCTCGAACAGATCGCGGAGTTGGCGCCCAGGCGGCAAATCCTGGGCGGGACCACGGCCATGGCCGCCAACACGGTCAAGCCCGGCCAGGTCCGGTTCGCGGGCGCGGGCGAGACCATCATCGGCCAGATGGACGGAGGAATTGAGCAGGCGGAGCGGGTGGCGGATAAATTTCGAGCGGCGGGGCTTAAGGCGGGTTCAACCGGAAACCTCGAAGGCGCGCTCTGGAGCAAGCTGATCATCAACGCCTCGGTCAATCCCTTGACCGCTTTGCTCCGGGTCCGCAACGGCGCGCTCCTTTCCCGCGGCGAGAGCAGGTTTCTCCTGGCCGGCTCCATTGCCGAGTCCGCCATGCTGGCCAAGCGAAAGGGCGTAAGGCTGCTTTACGACGACCCCCTCGCCAGGCTGGACCAGGTGCTCCGGAGCACCTCGAACAATCTATCGAGCATGCTGCAGGACGTGATGGCGCGAAGGCGGACCGAGATCGATGCGATCAACGGCGCGCTCACCGATGAAGCCCGGAAGCTCAAATTTTTTTCGCCCTTCAACATGCTGATGACGCTGCTGGTAAGGAGCCTGGAAAGAAGTTATGATGACCAAATTGAATGAACCCGGTCAGGAGGTGGCGGGATGGCGGTGAATATTGTGAGCAAGATCGATGACCTGGTGGCGGTTAAGAACGTGATCGTGAGCGTGTCCGACAAAGCCGGCCTGGAGAAGCTGGCGCCGGCTCTGGTCGAGTTGTGCGGGGACGTGAAAATCTACTCCACCGGCGGGACTTACATATCGCTGAAAGAAATATTGAAAGACAAGGCGAAGAAGCACCTGGCGCAGGTTTCGGACTACACCGGCCAGCCCGAGATGCAGGGCGGACTGGTCAAGACCCTGGACTGGAAAATATACCTCGGACTCTTGAGCGAAACCTACAACGACGCCCACCGGAAGGACCTGAAAAATTACCAGGCCGTGCCTTTTGACCTGGTGGTGGTCAACCTCTACCCGTTCGAGCGGACGGTGGCGCGGCCCGAGGCCACTGCCGAGGAAGCCCGCGCCAACATTGACATCGGGGGGCCGTGCATGATCCGGGCGAGCGCCAAGAATTTCATCCGGGTCTGCCCGGTGGTGAACCCCGGGGACTACGACGGGCTGCTGGCCGAGCTCAAGAAAAACAGCGGCAGGGTCAGCCTGGCCTTCCGGCGGGACATGGCGCAGAAGGCGTTTGAGCACACCGGCCGCTATGACCGGGCGATCGCGGAATACCTGGCCAAGACCGGAGCCGATAAGGTGCGGAAGGCATACCAGGAAATCGTGTAGGAGGAAGCGCGATGCCGGAAGATTTGCCTGGGGTCTGGCCTCAGCATCATTGCTTGGACATCCGCGGAGAGGCCTGACCCCACAACGCTATCAGGAGGTTCGCTTATGCCGGAAGATTTGAAGAAGATGTACAAGACGATAGTTGAGGACCCGTTTCCGCCCAAGATGGAGATCAGTTTTATCGACGAGTCCGGGGGCCGGAAAACGCTTTTTTTTGAGAAGAGCCGCTGGGAGATTGCGGGCGAAGGGAAGAAGGGTCTGCGCTACGGCGAGAACCCGGGCCAGCCGGCCGCGCTCTATAAGCTCGTGAACGGCAACCTCGCGCTCGGCGAAGTCGAGACGATCAAGCCCGGTAAATATCTGGCGAGCGAGGTTGAGTTGTTGCAGAGCGGGAAGCACCCGGGCAAGATCAACATCACCGACGCGGACAACGCGCTCAACATCCTGCGCCACTTCGCGGACAAGCCCACCGTAACCATTGTCAAGCATAACAACCCCTGCGGGGTCGCCCGCGACAACTCGCTTGAGCAGGCCTATTGCAAGGCTTTTCTCGCCGACCGGATCGCGGCCTTCGGGGGCGCCATCGCGCTCAACCGGCCGTGCGACAAGGCAACCTGCGAGGCCATCCTTGAACAGTACGCCGAAGTGGTGGTCGCGCCCGAGTTTGAACCCGGAGTGCTCGAAATGTTCGGCAGGAAAAAAAACCTGCGGGTGATGCGCGTTAAAAATATGGCGCGACTGCAAGAATGGAAAAACGAGGTCTTTGTCGAGTTCAAGAGCCTGATCGACGGCGGACAAATCGTGCAACAGTCTTTCCTCTCCAAGGTCAAGGACAAGACAGACCTGAAGCTCGCCGAGACCGACTACAAAGGAAAAATCTACAAGGTCAACCGCGCGCCCACGGAAAAGGAATACCAGGACATGCTCTTCGGATGGTTCGTGGAACTGGGCGTGACCTCCAACTCCGTGATCTACGTGAAGGACGAATGCACGGTGGGGATCGGCGCCGGCGAGCAGGACCGGGTGGGCGTGGCCGAGATCGCGCGCGACAAGGCCTACAAAAAACTGGCCGACCTTTACTGCCAGCAGGAACTCAAAATCCCCTACAACGACTGCCGGGACTTGGAAAAGAAAAAAGAGTTTGACGACCGCGCCCGAAAAGCCCGAGGCGGACTCCCCGGCTGCGCCATGGTCTCCGACGCCTTCTTTCCCTTCAAGGACGGAGTGCTGGCCGGGCTGCGCGAGGGCGTGACCAGCGTGATCCAGCCCGGAGGGAGCGAGCGCGATTTCGAATCCATCGAAGCCTGCAACGAGTTCAGCGCCACCATGGTCTACACCGGGCAGAGGTGCTTCAAGCATTGAGCTTGCTGCCCCAAATCTATCGGGCTGGCGGCGCCGTTATGCGGGCTGACATAACCATAAGCCTCTTGCGCTTATAGGAAAGGAATGGAGCCAAGGATGAGTCTTATCATCAGTTTTATAGAGGCGCTCTTGCCGATCCTTGCCAACCTTGAAATTTCTCGCGCCGAAAAACTAAAATACCTCTGGGCGCTCTTCCGCTTGACCCTGGCCGCCGCCCGGGACCGCGTCTTCCCGGGGTCCGCAAGAAAGATCAGGCTGCTGGGCCTCCAATTTGAACTCAGCAACTACCTTGATTTTTACGGCCAGTTCAGCCAATGTTTTTTCGGCCAGACTTACCGCTTTTCGGCCGACACCAAGACGCCCTTCATCATCGACTGCGGGAGCAACATCGGCGTCAGCGCGCTCTATTTCAAACGGCTTTACCCCGAATGCTCCATGATCTGTTTCGAGCCCTCGCCCCAAGCCTTCGCGCATCTCAAGACCAACATCGAGCGAAATGATCTTAAAAATGTGCGACTATTCCCGTTCGCCCTGCTGGACACGGAAGGAACTATTGAACTGTATACCCATCCTTCGAGGCCCGTCTTTCTGGGAGCGAGCATGATCCCGGATTCCGCGGGCGTCAGAACAAAAAAACTGGAGGTCAAAACCGTGCCGCTTTCAGGCTATATCAGCCGGGAGGTTGACCTCCTGAAACTGGACATCGAGGGCGCGGAAGTGCCGGTGATAAAAGAACTTGAGAAACAAAACAAGTTGAAGCTGATCAAGCATATGCACATCGAATACCACCACCATTTTGTTCCCGATCGGGATGACTTGTCAGAGTTTCTTGCCATCCTGGAAAGGGCCGGCTTGGGCTATACCATAGGGGCCGAATATCGCCCGCAATCGCCGAAAAGGCAGGCGCAGGGAATCAAAATCTACGCCTACAGAAAATAAAGTCTTGACTACGCGCAAGTCCCGGCATTAGTCCTCGCTTTTGAGCAAAAATTCCCATCGAACAAACTTCCCAAATGCAGCCCCCAGCCATATTGACCGTTCGATCAAAAGGATGGCACGCAAAATTAATCGGTGCCGGTCTTTGATCTTATCTTGCTTGAACAAATTTTGCGGAAATAATATGTTCGGTTGAGGGTTTCAGTTCTCATGTTTTCCGGCAAAGGAGGGCCAAAAGGGGAGCTCAAGGCGGCCTGCCCGGGTGCGCAATGGTCTCGGACGCCTTCTTCCCCTTCAAAGACGGCGTGCTCGTGGGACTGCGCGAGGGCGTAACCTCCGTGATCCAGCCGGGAGGAAGCGAGCGGGACTTTGAATCAATCGAAGCCTGCAACGAGTTCAGCGCCACCATGGTCTACACCGGGCAGAGGTGCTTCAAACATTAGGTCCAAAGAAACAGGAGCAAATTCTCCTGAATTCTTCACTTAGATGGTTTGGCCTTAATAAACTTTCCGGAATGAATCGTTTTTATCCCCAAACTTTTCGCTTTGCCCGTTGCTTTGGTTTCTTTTTCGTCGATGATCAGTGTCAATCCCCTTTTCAAGGCCATTGCCATGGCCGCAGCCTCGCCAGGATCGATACCCGGTTCGCCCGCCAATTGCAGAAATAACATTTCTTCGTCAGGACGGAGTTCGCTGACTATCTGAGGGTTTTCCAGAACGAATTTTCGAAGAGAATCGCTTTTGGGAATCCTGGGATCATCCGCAACCTCGTATTTTATTTCCGATGGAAAATGATGGCATCTTTGATTTTCTCTAATGCCCTTTTCCCGCCGGCCCTTTGAATGTTTATGAGAGCAGATGCATCTATAACATATTGGAATAGGTTTGGCTCAAAATGCTTTTTATCATTCCAGGCTAATTCCCGGCGTGCTTCTCAATTTCCTCAATGGTCTTGCGCAATGGCAGACCCAGGGTCTGTGCGAGTTTGCCGGAAGTTATTTTTCCATGCTGATACGCCTCGAAAGAAATGTTTACAAAGCGTTCTCCCAGCCTCCTTCTCCATTTGGGCCCTCGCGGCGCCCTGAAATGCTTGGGGGCTATTTCGGAGATCTTTTCAGAAAACCCCTCAATTATCAGCCCCAGATTTTCCAGCCTATAAGCAAGCGCTAAAACACTGACGCTCCATTTTGAGGCCATGGTTTTGAGTTGCATTTCTGACGGCTTATCTGAAATACCTCTCACGTGGAAATCCTTTGTAATTCCAGACTCGGGCATCAAAAATTCCACTGCGAATTTGTTTGCCAGATGTTCCTCGCGGCTTTGGTGTCTAACAAATTGCGAAGGAATAAAGCAGACGGAAGGCGAGTGTTGATAAATTAAATGGGCTATTTCATGAGCCAACGTGAAGTTTCTTCTTGGTTTGGGTTCCGTCGCATTAATGAGGACGCACAACCCGTAAACGGAATGTCTGAATGAAAAACCGGAAAAATTCTCAGAAGGAACAGGCAACTCGAAAATACGAACCCCTTTCTTCTCAAAGGCCTCTCTCAAATTCTTGGTAGGCCCGTCTTTGAAGCCAAATCCTTCTCGGAGTCTTCTGGCTGCAACTTCCGGCCTCTCTGTGAAAGGAGGCAATGTCGGCTTGAGCTTCTTATCAAGAGAGTTCTCAATCTCAACTGAGATCCGGCAAAGTTCATCAAACCGAGCAATTATGAGCTTGGTTTCTTTGTCTAAGCTTCTTAAAGTTTTTCCGGTCTTCCCACGAAATTCGATCCCGGTCGGAGTTTCCGGTGTTTTCTTCAAAAAGTAGTCAATACTTCTTCCGTAAGATCGAGCGAGCTCCTGCAATTGTTTAACCGTCGGCTGACCAATTTCTCGCTCCCATTCCGATATTGCGCTGGAGGTCACGCCGATTTCGCGCGCCACTTCCTCTTCGGAAAGTTGGAGTAATGCCCTTGCCTTGCGCAACTGTGAGCCTATAATCAGTTTTGTCATGTTATGCTAATTCCTTATCTTCGCCAATAGTTCTTCCGATGTCAATCTGAGATTCAATGCTCTTGCGCCTTGCAATCTGGCGCCGGAGCTTAACCAAAGTATATTGGGCGCGCGGCTTTTTGGCGCAGCCGACCAATTTGCACTGTGTCTTGTCTTTAGCTTTCTCTTTTCTCCCGCCCACCGGACTGTTCGCGAATTCCAGGATCGAGGCTTAAATTCTGAGCGAGAGTTTCTCGAAGCATTTTTCGATTCGGCCATTACTGTGCCCCGTTGATAATTTTTTGTCATCAGGCGCCGTTTGTCAAGGCAGGAATCGGCAAGCAAGGACATTACTCTTGCGTGGATTCTGCGGAAATGGTAGGTTTGGTTCAGGGCTTGGAGTTCCGGTCATTACTAAGTAAGGAGGCAGTAGAAATGAGTGACCAGGGCGGCATGGACAAGGAAGCGTTACGGAAGAAGTTATATCCTTTAGTTGTCTCGCAGGTCCACAAAGGCGCGAGCACTGAGAGCATCATTGGCCGGCTGGAGAAGGCGGGTTTTTCGCGGCAGGAAGCTGAGGAGATGATCAGCCTGGCCATGAACGATGCCGGGCCGGGAGCCCCGGCGGTTCCGGCCGCTCAAACTTCGGCCGCGGCTCCCGCGGCCACGGAAATCCCGGAGCAAGTGGCTGCGCAGGCGCTGCATCCCGAAATACAGACCGGGATCCTGATGCCCGTTGTCGGCGGGCTTGCCAGTGCGATCATCGGCGGCGGCGTGTGGGGAGCGCTGGCGGTCCTGACCGATCGCGAGTTCGGGATCATCGCCTGGGGCATGGGCGCGCTCTGCGCCATTGCCGTGCTGTTCATGGGCAAGGGCCGGAAAGGTCTGGCGGTCCAGGCCACCGCCATTGCCTGTTCCTTGCTCGGGATAGTCCTGGGCAAATTCATCACCTTTGTCTGGGCGGCCAAGCACCTTACCGAAGCCGACGGCCTCACTCAGGAGGCACTGGAAGTATTCCAAAATCTGCCTTATACCTCGCTGAAATGGCCCTTTTACTTCATTTTCGGACTGCCTTCCATGCTTAATCCCTATGACCTGCTCTGGGTCGGGCTTGCGGTTTACACCGCCTGGAAAATTTTGAGGCATAGCGAGGTCACGGTCACGGCCAAGCAGGCCTAGCCGTTTGCCGGTCTTGGCTTTCACCGGCGGAATTTTTTGAGCAAAGGCCGCGCCGGAGCTTGTCTGCTCCGCAATTTCAAGTCGCAGCCGGCCGGGCCTCCATCCTCAAAGCAAATAAAGTTGCGCAGTCTTGAGCGCGCCCTGCAAGAGCAGTTCCCCGAGCTCCTTGTTCACCACCAGCTTTTTCCTTTTCAGGAAATCGTTAAGCACGAATTCCAGGCCCGCGGCCTTGAGCGGCTCGGATACTTTTTTATCGCCGAACAGGATGTATCCTCCCAGCCCCGCGAGCGCCGGCCATTTCTTCAAGACCGCCTCCGGGTCTTTGGCCGCCTCCTGGTTGATCATGGCGAGCTTGTCCCAATCGAGGAATCCGAGCGCCGCGGCCGCGGAGTGCTCCAGGATGTAGGCGTGCTCTCCCGCGCCCGCGAGTATGCCCTCAATGGCGTCTCTGGCCTCCAGGTTGGGAGGGAGTTGGATCTGGCCGACTCCCGCGACAAACCCGGTCCTCACCTTCACCCCCAGCTTCGCGCCCAGCTCCTCGTTCATGGAGAACAGCTGCATCAGGCCGCCGTGCCCGACGAAAATGACGATCCGCTCCGGCTTCCACGGGAAGCGCCCCATCTGCCATTTGATGAACGCCACCGTCTTGTCCACGAACTTGTCCCATTTGATGAACAGCGGCGACCAGGCCTTGGCAATGGCCCCAACCCGGTCGCTGGTATAGGGAATGTGAGCGGCGTAATAAGCGCCGTACTCAATTGAAAAATTATACGCGAACGCGCGCGCCATCAGGCTGTCGGTCTCGGGAGGAAGCGCCGGGCCGTGAGCCTCAAAATCGTTCCCCACCGAAAAACAAAAAACCTTCCGCCGCTCCCGAGGATACTTGCCATAACCCTCGATCGCGTCCCAACTCTCCGCAACCTTCATCGTGCCCCCTCCTTCCTGGCCAAATCCAGCGCCAGCGTGAAAATCTCTCCCGGACGCAGGATCGTTTCCACGTTGGTGCCCGACTTCTTCCAACCCGGATGCGCGATTACCCTTTCCTCAAGATTGACCGGAACCGCGTCCGCCACATTTTCCGAAAGCACCAACTCCAGTTTTTCGTCTTCAAACCCGGAATTGAAAAAGCGCGCGATCAAGCGGCCGTCTTTAGCCGGGTAGAGCGCGCTCAACAAAATCCGGGTTCCGCCCCGCACGAGGAACGGCATTTTCGCGGCTGGCCGGCCCGCGAACATAAGCGGCGGGAAGACAAAATGCCAAGCGTCCGCGAACACCGTCTCTTTTTCCAGCGGGCCGCTCCAGAAGATAACCGAGTAGTCCCAGTTGAATTGGCGGAGGCACTGCCCGCCGGGCGTCTCAAGCGGCGGCCCGGCGAGTCCGGTGCGGTAAGCCAGGTCGGGTCGGGCGAGGTATCCGACCGCGCGGCAGAGCGTGAGGCTCAGCCGCGTGCGCGACGAAGACAAGTCATTCGCCGCCTCCACTTCCTTGATCCCCCTGGCCGCGATGGTCATGCCCAGGCCCGAGCCTTCCAGGCAGGCGAAATTCTGGATCGGGCCGCTCGCATAATTGGCTTCCGAACCCAGGATGAGCTTGGCCAGGTCCGCGGCCCCGGGCTTCTCCGGGAGTTTTTCCGGCGCGATTTTTCTTGGCGCCAGGTCAAAGCCGGACTCGGCCCGGAACGAATCAACTTTTTCCGGGAACCAGAATTCGGCCTGCAGCCGATGGTCCCTCGCGGTGTTCTCAAACCCGGTCTCAAAGTCAACCCTGCGCACCCCCGCGTATAAAAACACCCGGGTGCGAAGCTCGAGCGCAACCTTTTTCCCGGAGCGCGCATCGCGCGAAGGCTCGAGCGACGCCGGCACGCGATAGCCGTGCTCCAGGTCGAGCGCGGCAAAAGTCTTTCCCGCGGGGCCGGGCTTGACCCGGAACATTTCCGCCACGGTCAGAGCCGCATCGCCCGGCACCGGGTCAAAATTGTATAGGTCCCCGCGGTCGCCCCGGTCGGAAAAGCCCGTCATTATTTCTTTGCCGCTTTGCTTGTCAGTGATTTTGAGCAGGCCGGAATCCAGAGCCTCCACCTTGAGCAGGCTATTCTCAATGCTTTTTTCCGTCCGGGTAACTTCCGCGGCCGGCTCGAATTTTTCCCGGCTCAGCTTGTACGAGCTTATTCCCGCGGGCTCAAGCCCGGGCAGCACCGCCACCATTCTCTGGACCGCCTTGCGAATGATCTTCAGTTGGAGCGTGACAACTTTTTCCTCCTGAGCCAGCTTGTTGACCCGGGCGATTTCCTTCCGCACCGGAAAGTTATGGAACTCCGGAGAAACATAAAATTCGGCGACCAGCTTGCCCGGCTCCTTCCGGACCTTCACCTCGTTGATGTACAACCCGAAAAGCTGCTCAACATCGAACCAGCCGAGAGCCACGAACGCGAACCGGCCCGGAGCGGAAACGTCGTACATCAACTCGTCCTTGTTCAGCCGCTCGATCCGCTCCAGCAGGCATTTTTTCCCCTCGCCGTCTTCCAGCACCAGGCTCTGCCGGCCAAGCAAGTCGTCCTTGAATTCCACCACCGCGGGCGAGGCCTTGCCGTTGGGGTTCCAGACCGAAAGCTGCGAGACCCGGGGCGCCTGCACGTCGGAGGCGCGCGCGAGCGTTTTTTGCAGGAGCAACTGTGCGAGCTCAAAAATTTTCCGGTAGCGGGTTTCCATTTCCGCGTGCACCGGGTCAATGCTGCACCCGCAGATGGAATCGTGCGGGTGGTTTGAGAGCAGGAGTTTCCAGAGGTAATCGAGCCGGCCGGCGATGCTCTGGCCGTCGCTCATCCAGGCCAAAGCCGAAAGCGGCTCCAGGTATTTTTCCAGGAGGGCTGAGGCCCGGTGGTTCATCTGCTTGAGGTAGAGCCGGCTGGAGGCCACGCTCGGAAGGATTTGCACCTGCTCAACGGAGCGAAGTTCGCCCTGGTATTCCGGGACCGGGCCCGCGGCCTTTTTTATCTCGGAAAAATATTGCTCGAGGCCGGCGATCTCGAGCTGCCAGTCCTGGTTAAGCTCCATGGCCTTTTTCAGGATCGCCGGCAGCTGCGGGTCCGGGGCCCAGTGGTCGGTGCCGGGCTGCATGAGGTAAACCCCGCTCGGGTCCTTGATTTTGGCCAGGGAGGAATATATTTTGAACCGCTCAACGAATTCCTCCGCGCTCTCCGGAAGGTCGTAGAAAAAGCCGTATCCCAGCGGCAGATAAACCGCGAACACCGAGCTCCCGTCCCGCGTCTTCCAGGTGAACTGGTTCTTGGCCATTGCCGGCGTGCCCCGCCAGACCACCGCGTCCTTGATCCCGAACCCGTTGAATATCTGCGGCATCTGCGAGATGTGCCCGAACATGTCCGGAAGGTATCCGACCTTGACCGGGTCCGCCTCCAGCTTCCGGCAGATTTCAAACCCGCGCTTCAAGTTGCGGATGATGCTTTCGCCCGTGACCAGAAACTCGTCCGGAAGGTCATACCACGGCCCGATCCCGATCCGGCCGTCCTTCACCAGCTTCAGCAACTCCGAGTAATCGCCTTTGATCTCAAGGTAATCCTCCAGCACTATGGTCTGGCCGTCGAAGAGAAAATATTTCCAGGCCGGGTCTTGGTTCATGATCCCGATCAGACGGTCAACCAGCAGAACCAGCTTCTCCCGGAAAACCTCAAAGGGGTAATACCACTCCCGGTCCCAGTGAGTGTGCGGAACAAAAATAAACCTCTCCGCCATCATGTCCCTCCTAGAAAAAAGTTACCCGCAATATATCACATGCAACACAAATTTTCTATCTGCAACAAAAACCGGGCGCGGGGTTTCCCCGCGCCCGGTTGGATTGGACTGAAGGCAACTATAGCGGGAAGAGAACGGATCGGGGCGCGGTGTAGTCCTCGAAATCCCCGGTCCCCAACTGGCCCGCAGTATTCCCGCCCCAGCAGAATATCTCTCCGCTAAAAAGCAGGGCGCAGGTATGCAGGTTCCCCGCGCTGGCCGCGAGCACCGGGCCCGGAAGACCTATGACGTCCACCGGTACATTGCTGTCACTGAAGGTGCCGTTTCCCAGTCCGCCGTCCTCATTGTCGCCCCAGCAAGCCATGGCGCCGGTAGTGAGTACCGCGCAAGTATGGTCGTTGCCGCAGGCCAGGTGGAGCGCGAGGTCCGGCGCAAGAGCGGCCAGGACCGGGGTGTCAGTGTTGGAGAAACTCCCTTGGCCCAGTTGGCCGTCTCCGCCGTAGCCCCAGCAATAGACGCTGCCGTCGGTGAGTTCCGCGCAGTTATGGTCGAAGCCGCTGCAGATTTCGCGCACGAGCCCGGGAAAGTCGCTCACCTGAACGGGTACGTTGCTGGGGGTGTTGGTGCCGTCGCCGAGCTGGCCGTAAGTATTGTCGCCAAAACACCAGACGCCTCCGTCGCCGGCCAAGAGGCAGCTATGGTAGCCGCCCGCGGAAACCTGCGCGACCGTGAGGCCCTCAGGCCCGACCACCGCGGTCGCGTAGCTGAAATAGGTCGAAGAATACCCGTTGCCAAGCTGGCCGTAATAGTTATCGCCCCATCCCAGCGCGGTTCCGATGGAGGTCAGGGCCATGGTGTGGTCTCCGCGCGCCGAGATCTGGATGATGCCGGTCAAGTCCAGCCCTGCGGCGTCAATGACGTCCGCCGGGAGGAACGTGTCATTGAAATCGCCGTCGCCGAGCTGGCCGTATTCATTGTATCCCCAGCACTTCACCGCGCCATTGGCCAGGTTGGCGCAACTGTGAGACCCGCCGTTGGTAACGCCCTTGACGTCTCGAATATTCCTGACCTCCAGCGGGACCGAGACGTTCAAGTTGTCATAATTCGAGTAATAGAGAGCAGGGTCCATGCCCGCGCCGATCTGGCCGTTGTCATTGCTGCCCCAGCAATAAAGGTCACCGCCGGACAAAGAGCAACTGTGGAAATCGCCCGCGGCCAGAAAATAATTGGTCTCCCGCGAAAAACCGGCTGCGCCATGGTCCTCATGCCCCCCTCCACAACCCGCCAACGCGATCATGCCCAGAGCATACGCCAAACCCAGGCCCAGATTCATCAACCGTTTCATTTTGCCCTCCTTTTCACCGGAAGATTTGATTCACTCGCCGGAAAAGCATTCGTCCCTTTTCAGGGCAATCCTCATGCTTTTTCAAGCCGTATTAATTCTTAAGCACTCAAGTCGGGCTTGTCCAGCCTTGGAAAATGCGCGTGCGGGATGTTCTTGCGCCGGGTTCAGGTCAGGGACAAACGCCCTCGTCAATCAGGCCGTAGCCGGGATCGCCCGGGCACTGGTTGTCCTTGCCGTCGCATAACTCGGGAGCGCCCTGGAAAATGGAGGAGTCGTCGTCATTGCAGTCGATTCCCTCTTCGCAGTTGTCGCCGTATTCATCCCCGTCATTATCCCGGCATTCCGAATTCCCGCACGAAACAGAAAGCGACAGGCTCAACGCCAGAAAGATTGAAGCCAGAAGCATATATAACCGCCTCATTATTCCCTCCCTCAGGTTCGATACCAATATCATCCACCAGCAAGCCGCTGCTGTCAAGAACCCGCGCTCAAACTTTGACACCCGCTTGTAAAAATTGGTAAAAATTGGGTAAAAATTGGGGTCAGCAAAAATTGGGGTCAGAGCTCTGTTTTATGTTTAAGCAACCAGGCCTTATTTTTCATCTAGAGATATTCAAATGGGCATTAAGTTAAAGGTCAAGGGACTGTTGCCCAAATCTTTTCCATCTCTTTGCGGCTGTTGACACGCGGCTCCCTCTCCCTGGGAGGCTGTCGATAAACCGTATTTTTTCCCTCTCCCCCGGCGGGAGAGGGTTAGGGTGAGGGGGATTTTGCAGTTCGCGAAAACCTCGCAATCCCCTGCCATTAAAGACCCCGACCACCCTCCCCCCTGGCCTCCATAGTCCCGCTGCGGCGGGACGACGGAGGCTTAATCCCCTCCCCTCAAGGGCGGGGATATTTTTTATGGCCTTTTCGCGCCAGTTTATCATTTATCGACACCCTCCCTGGGAGGGGGGCCTAATTGAGCTTGCTTTTTGATTCGGGCGACAGTCCATCCACTTGGGACTTGACTGTTTTTCAAGTCGGGGCCGACAGGTCAATTCGCCGAATTGGGGATAGCGCCCGGCCGCTTGGGTTCCTGGCCAAAACTTGTCATGCCCGCCGGCCCGGGGGATGGAAATTTTTTTAAAAAAAGATTGACAAGTTTGAAAAAAAGTGCTAGCTTCCATACGACCTTTAAACTGGTCCGGTGAGGCTGGAAAGGTGACCAAGAAGAAAAGTACAGTTACGGAAGGACCTTCTCGCAGCCGGGAAGGTTTTTTTTTGACCGAAGCAGATCGCGAGCAAGCTCGCTCGCAGATTCGCGAATGAATTCGCTCGCACATTGAAGGGGAAAATTATGGTGAAGAAGAAAAAGGTGATGGACAGCGAGGCGATCCGGCGGGCGCTGATGCGTCTGGCGCACGAGGTCTTGGAGCGGAACAAGGGGGTTGGGGACCTGGTCTTGATCGGCATCCGTCGGGGCGGGGAGCAGGTTGCGGTCAGGCTGGCCGGGATCATCGGGGAGATTGAGCGCTCGGAGGTTCCGTGCGGGTTCATGGACGTCACCATGTACCGGGACGATTTGTATCACATGCGCCACCAGCCGGAGGTTCACAAGACCGAGGTCAATTTTTCGGTTGAGGACAAGGTGGTTGTGCTGGTTGACGACGTTTTGTTCACGGGCCGGACCGTTCGCGCGGCCATGGACTCGGTGATCGACCTTGGCCGGCCTAGATCGGTGCAACTGGCGGTGATGGTCGACCGCGGGCACCGCGAGTTCCCGATCCGGGCGGACTTCGTGGGCCGGAATCTCCCGACCACGCGCACCGACCTGGTCAACGTGGTGCTGGATGCGGAGGGCAAGCGCGACCGGGTGGAGGTTGTGGAAACCGGGGAGTCCAAGGAGAAAGAATGAAGCTGAGCCTCAAGAGTCTGATGGGAGGAATAGCATGGAAATACTACGCCATGAACATCAGAAGCCAAAGCTGAGCGTAACGAGTCTGTTGGGTCTTCGCGAACTTTCGCGCGAGGAGATCGAGTTCATGCTTGACCAGACCGCGAGTTTCAAGGAGATCAACTACCGTCCGATCAAGAAGGTGCCGACCTTGCGGGGCAAGACCGTGATCAACCTTTTTTTTGAGCCGAGCACCCGGACCAAGACCAGTTTTGAAATCGCGGGCAAGCGGCTGAGCGCGGACGTGGTCAACTTCTCGGCCTCCCAGAGCTCGCTCAGCAAGGGCGAGACGCTCTCGGACACGGCGCGGAACCTGGAGGCGATGAAGCCGGACCTGCTGGTGGTCCGGGCCCAGGGCTCGGGGGTGCCGGAGATGCTCTCGCGCATGGTGGCGGTTCCGATCATCAACGCGGGGGACGGCTGTCACGAGCACCCGACCCAGGGGTTGCTGGACTTGTTCACGGTGCGCGAGCACCGGGGAAAGATTGAAGGGCTGAAGGTTGCGATTGTGGGGGACATCCGTCACTCGCGGGTGGCGCGTTCGGACATCTACGGATTTTCCAAGCTGGGCGCGGAGGTGACGGTGGTGGGGCCGGCGACCATGATCCCTCCCGGGATTGAGGACCTGGGCTGCAAGGCCGCTTATCACCTTGAGCCGGTGATCCCGGAGATGGACGTGATCATGATGCTGCGCATCCAGATGGAAAGAGGAAGCGGGAAATTTTTTCCGTCCTCGCGGGAGTACTCGAAGTTCTTCGGGCTGAGTATGAAGAAACTGGAGCGGGCCAAAAAGGACGTGCTGATCATGCATCCGGGTCCGGTCAACCGGGGGGTTGAGTTGTCGCCCGAGGTCGCGGACGGGGATTTCTCGGTGATCCTGGACCAGGTTGAAAACGGGGTGGCGGTGCGAATGGCCCTGCTCTATTTGTTCTGTGGAGGGACCGATGCGGCAACTGCTTAAAGGCGCGAGACTGGTTGACCCGAGCCAGGGGATTGACGAGCACAAGGATCTGCTGATCGACAAGGGCCGGGTGGAGTCGGTGCTCAAGCCGGGGGAAAAAGCCGGGGACGCGAAAGTGGTTGAGCTTGACGGCCTGGTGCTGACCCCGGGCCTGGTTGACATGCACACTCATCTGCGGGAGCCGGGCTTTGAATGGAAGGAAACGGTGGCCACGGGTTCACAGGCCGCGGTTTTCGGAGGGTTCAGCTCGATCGCGTGCATGGCCAACACCGACCCGGTGAACGACAACCCCGCGGTCACGGAATACATTCTGGAGCGGGCGCGCCGGGCGGACAAGGCGCAGGTTTATCCGATCGGGGCGATCAGCAAGGGGCTGATGGGGGAGGAACTGGCGGAGATCGCGGGCCTGGCCGAGCACGGCTGCGTGGGCTTTTCCGACGACGGCAAGCCGGTGATGGACTCGAACCTGATGCGGCGCGCGATTGAATACGCAAGCGCGTTTGACCGGGTTGTGATCGACCACCCGGAGGACCTGAACCTGTCAGCCAACGGGGTGATGAACGAAAGCGCGGTTTCCACCGAACTGGGCCTGGCCGGGGTCCCGGCGGCTTCCGAGGAAGCCATGGTCAGCCGGGACATTATCCTGGCGCAATACACCCGGGGCAAGGTGCACCTGGCGCACCTTTCAACCAAAGGCTCGGTCGAGCTGGTGCGGCGGGCGAAAGAGAGCGGGGTCAAGATCACTTGCGAGACCTGCCCCCATTATTTCACGGCCACCGAGCTCCTGGTCAAATCGAGCGGCTACCATGCGAACACCCGGGTGAACCCGCCGCTGCGGGGGGAAGAGGACAAGGCGGCGATCATCCGGGCGCTTGCGGACGGGACCATAGACGCGATCGCCTCGGACCATGCGCCTCATAACCTGGCGGCCAAGGAGGTTGAGTTCGTGGCCGCGGCTTCGGGCATCTCCGGGATCGAGACCAGCCTTGCGCTTTCGCTTAAGCTGGTCAAGGAAAAGAAACTTAAGCTTTCGCGTCTGGTGGAGTTGATGAGCGTGAACCCGGCGCGGATTCTCGGGATTGAGGGCGGCAGCTTGAAGCCGGGCTCGCCCGCGGACATCACGGTGATCGACCTTGACCATAAGTGGACGGTTTCGACCGCCAATTTCAAGTCTCTGGGCAGGAACACTCCGTTTGAAGGGATGGAGATGACGGGCAGGGCGGTGCGGGTTTTTGTCCGGGGCAAACAGATCAAGCTGGACTGAAAATGAGCGGTTGGTCCGGCTGGAACAGGGAGTTGAAGACGGGAAAATGAACAATGCTTTGCCGAGATTGTTGCACGCGATTGAGGAGTATGCCGGGGGCCTGGAGTACGGGCATGAGTTGAAGCAGGCGAAGGAAAAATTTTTCTCGCCGGTGGGCGCTCCGGGAAAAAACGGCGCGCGCGCCGACGCCGAGTTGGAGCTGGCCAATTTCATCGAGTGGTTCATCTTTGACTGGAAGCTCCCGGACGGGGCAAGCGTCTGGGCGAATTTTGTGCGGTTCCGGGGCGCCAAGCTTGACCCGGAAGACCTGGACGCGCTCAAGCAGTTGAGCCGGCAGAATTACAGCCTTTTCCTGGTCAAAAAGACCGGGCCGGGAAAAACCGCGGTCAAGGACATGGTCTCGGGCGAAACCTTCAAGCCGGTCCAGAACCTGGTGGGCGCGCTCCGCCGGGGAGACATGTTCCTGGGCCGGATGATCACGATCAACGGTCAATATTATTTCACCGAGGCCATCTTTGTGATCCCGCGCTCGCTGGAAAAGATTTACAAGCCCCGGGCCAAGCTGGTGCGCAAAGGCGGGCTGCGCAAGGACGAGTTCACGGACGAGCTTCGGGGCCTGGCCATGAAGACCATCCGTTATCCGAGGATGAAGCTGGAAGAATTTTACAAATGAGCGAGATCAGGGAAATAGACCGGAAAGAGTTCGCGCCCGGCTATTTGAAGCTGGGCAAGTCGGAGTGGAGGCTGCGGATCCGCGAGGCGTTCGGTCTGCTTGCGCCTTGCCGGCTTTGCCCGCGGGAGTGCAGGAAGGACCGTCTCAAGGGTGAGACCGGGGTATGCAAGGCAAGGGCCGCGCCGGAGGTGAGCAGCTATAATTTGCATCACGGGGAGGAACCGCCGCTTTCGGGATGGAAGGGCTCGGGCGCGATCTTCTTCACCCATTGCAGCCTGCGCTGCGTATTCTGCCAGAACTACCCGGTCAGCCAGCTCGGGCACGGGAATGAGACGGACAGCGCAGGGCTGGCGGAGATGATGCTGGAGTTGCAGGAAGACGGCGCGCACAACATTGATCTTGTGACGCCGAGCCACGTTGTGCCCTGGATTATAGAGGCGGTGGCGCTGGCCGCGGGACAAGGCCTGAAAATACCCCTGGTCTATAACTCGAGCGGGTACGACTCGCTGCAGGAGCTCAGACTCCTGGACGGGATCGTTGACCTCTATCTCCCGGACATGAAATACGATGACAACGCCGCGGCCAGGCAGTTGTCCAATGCCCCGGACTACGTGGAGGTCAACCGCGGCGCGGTCAAGGAGATGCAGCGCCAGGTCGGCGGTCTGGTCTTGGACGAGACCGGGATCGCCCGGCGTGGGCTGATCATCCGGCACCTGGTGCTGCCCGGAGGCCTGGCCGGGACTGAAGGCATCATGCAATTCATCGCCGGGCAAATTTCCAGGAACACCGCGGTCAGCCTGATGAGACAGTATTTCCCGGCGCACCGGGCTTATGAATTCCCGGAAATATCGCGCCGGGTTTCGCAATCAGAATACCTGCTCGCGGAGCAGGCGATGGAGAAGGCGGGGTTGAACGAGGGCTGGCGGCAGAAATTATAAAGTGCGCAGACAAGAGTGTCCGCGCCCCTAAAGGGCGTGCGCGCCACGGATATAGGATAGGGCGCGTGGCCGGTCTTGGAGAGGGCCGGCCGGGGCAAACAGAAGCTCGGCAAAAATACAGGAGGTAGGGAATGCCGAAACGGGATGATATCAAGAAGGTGTTGATTATCGGCTCCGGGCCGATCATCATCGGCCAGGCCTGCGAGTTTGACTATTCCGGGACCCAGGCGTGCAAGGCTCTCAGGAAACTGGGATACGAAATCGTGCTGGTCAATTCCAATCCGGCCACCATCATGACCGACCCGGGAATGGCCGACGAGACTTATATCGAGCCGCTCAACGTTCAGTATCTTGAGGAGATCATCGCCAAGGAGCGGCCCGACGCCATCCTTCCCAACCTGGGAGGCCAGACCGGGCTTAACCTCTCGTCCGAACTGGCAAGCAAAGGCATCCTCGGAAAATACAACGTCAAGGTGATCGGGGTTGAAGTGGACGCGATTGAGCGGGGCGAGGACCGGCTGGCGTTCAAGAGGACCATGAGCTCGCTCGGCATTGACATGCCCAAGAGCGAGATCGCCTACACGGTGGAAGAGGCGGAGAAGGTCGCGGACAAACTGGGATACCCGGTGGTGATCCGGCCGGCGTACACCATGGGCGGGACCGGCGGCGGCCTGGTTTACAACCAGGAAGAGCTGCGGGTGATCGCCGGGCGCGGGCTTTCCGCCTCCCTGGTGAATCAGATTTTGGTTGAGGAATCGGTCCTGGGCTGGGAGGAGCTGGAGCTGGAGGTGGTGCGGGACAAGGATAACCGGATGATCACGGTCTGCTTCATCGAGAACGTGGACGCCATGGGCGTGCATACCGGGGACTCCTACTGCACCGCGCCCATGCTCACCATTGACCAGGCGCTGCAAAAGAAGCTCCAGAAATATTCCTATGACATCGTGGAGTCCATCCGGGTGATCGGCGGCACCAACATCCAGTTCGCGCACGACCCCAAGACCGGGAGGGTCGTGGTCATTGAGATCAACCCGCGAACCTCGCGCTCTTCCGCACTCGCCTCCAAGGCCACCGGGTTCCCCATCGCGTTCGTGTCCTCCCTGCTCGCCGGAGGCATGACCCTCGACGAGATTCCCTACTGGCGAGAGGGCACGCTCGATAAATACACGCCGAGCGGAGACTACGTGGTGGTCAAGTTCTCGCGCTGGGACTTTGAGAAGTTCCAGGGCGCCCAGGACAAGCTGGGAACGCAGATGCGGGCGGTGGGCGAGGTGATGAGCCTGGGCAAGACCTACAAGGAAGCGTTTCAAAAAGCGATCCGGTCGCTGGAAAAGGGAAGGCACGGACTGGGCTTTGTCAAGAACTTCAACCGGCTTTCGCTGGACGAGCTTTACGGGCTGCTCGCGGAGCCGAGTTCGGAGCGGCAGTTCATCATGTACGAGGCGCTGCGCAAGGGAGCGGACGCGGACACCCTGTATAAGAAGACCTACATCAAGCCCTACTTTATTCAGCAGATGAAGGAGTTGGTGGAGTTGGAGGAACGGCTGCTGAAGCATAAGGGCAAGCTGCCTCCCGATGACCTTCTCAAAAAGGCCAAGCAGGACGGGTTTGCGGACAAGTACCTTGCGAAAATCCTGGGCGTGTCCGAGACCGACGTGCGCTCGAAGCGGAAATCCCTGGGCGTGGTTCAGAACTACGACGCGGTGCCGGTGAGCGGGGTGGAGAACGCCGCTTACTACTACTCCACCTACAACGGTCCGGACAAGGTGGCGGTGAGCAAGCGCAAGAAGATCATGATCCTGGGGGGCGGTCCCAACCGGATAGGGCAGGGCATCGAGTTTGACTACTGCTGCGTGCACGCGGCGTTTGCGCTCCGCGACCTGGGATACGAGACCATCATGGTCAACTGCAACCCCGAGACCGTGAGCACGGACTACGACACCTCGGACAAGCTCTACTTCGAGCCGCTCACGGTTGAAGACGTGCTCAGCATCTACGCGAAGGAGAAACCGGAGGGGGCGATCGTACAGTTCGGCGGCCAGACGCCCCTGAATCTGGCCAAGGACCTGGAGCAAGCCGGGGTCAAAATCCTGGGCACCAGCCCGGAGACCATAGACCTTGCCGAGGACCGCGACCGGTTCCGCACGGTGATGAACAAACTGGGCATCCCTCAGCCGGACTCGGGGATGGCGAAGACGTTTGAGGAAGCGCTTGAGATTGCGGCCAAGATCGGGTACCCGCTGATGGTCCGTCCATCCTACGTGCTGGGCGGCCGGGCCATGGAGTGCGTGCATGACGAGGAGATGCTCCGGCATTACCTTGAGCGCGCGATCGAGATTTCGCCGGAGCGGCCGATCCTGATCGACAAGTTCCTGGAAAACGCCATGGAGTGCGAGGCGGACGCGATTGCGGACGGCAGCGACGCGTTCGTGCCCACGGTTATGGAGCACATCGAGCTGGCGGGAATCCACTCGGGGGATTCGGCGTGCGTGATCCCTCCGGTGAGCATCGCGGCCAAGCATTTGAAGACCATCAACGACTACACCCGCAAGATCGCGGTCAGCCTGGACGTGCGGGGCCTGATGAACATCCAGTACGCCATCTGCCGGGACAAGGTCTATATCCTGGAGGCCAATCCGCGCGCCTCCCGGACCGTGCCCCTGGTCTCCAAGGTCTGCAACATCCAGATGGCGCGCGCCGCGACCCGGATCATGCTCGGCCAAAAGATTCCGGACTTGAAGCTCAGGCACGGCAGGATTCCGCACTTCGGGGTGAAGGAAGCGGTCTTTCCGTTCAACATGTTCCCGGAGGTTGACCCGGTTCTGGGCCCGGAGATGCGGTCGACCGGGGAGGTGCTGGGCCTGGCGGATTCCTTCGGGGTTGCCTACTTCAAGGCCGAGGAAGCCGCGGGTCAGAAGCTGCCGCTGGAAGGCACGGTGCTGATCACGCTCAGCGACGAGGACAAGTCCGCGGGGGCCGAGGTTGCCCGGCGGTTCAAGAAGCTGGGCTTCGCCGTGCTCGCGACCAAGGGAACCCTGGAGGTCCTGGCCAAAGACAAGATCGAAGCGAAGCTGATCAACAAGTTGAATGAGGGCCGGCCCGACATTGTGGACGCGATCAAGAACCGCGAGATCAGCCTGGTGATCAACACCCCGGTGGGAAAGCGGAGCAAATACGACGATTCCTACATCCGCAAGTCAGCCATCAATTACAAGGTGCCCTACATCACCACGCTGGCCGCGGCGCTCACCGCGGCCGAGGGGATTGAAGCGGCCCGCAAAGGACACGGCCAAGTCAAGTCGCTCCAGGAATACCACGCCGGGATCAAATAAAGCCGGGCCTGAGGGGTCTGGCCTTAGCAGCTTGAGGGGTCTGACCTGAATGGCGCTAATTTAAGGTTGAGCCTGATAGCCAAGCGCTTATGGTCATCAACCAAATAAGTTGATCGGGAGTTCGGGTTTCGATAGCCCGGCGCTTATGGTCATCAACTGAATAGGTTGGCAGGTATTCGATTCTTTCGATAGCCAAGCGCTTATGGTCATCAACCAAATAATTTGATCGGGAGTTCGAGTTTCGATAGCCCGGCGCTTATGGTCATCAACCAAATAATTTGACCGGCATTCAATTCTTTCGATAGCCCGGCGCTTATGGTCATTAACCAAATAATTTGATCGGGAGTTCGGGTTTCGATAGCCCGGCGCTTCAGCGCCGGGGAACCGGGCCGCGCCCCCTGCCGCTGCGGCCCGGGCCGCGGCCCGGGCCGCA
>Ga0315294_10002043_pt1 | contig 22116 bp, 32 predicted proteins | sample YL17G13_40_MG_FD_203626 | JGI IMG/M metagenome (GOLD analysis project Ga0315294, IMG submission 203626) | Sediment microbial communities from Yellowstone Lake, YNP, Wyoming, USA - YL17G13_40 | ecosystem: Environmental > Aquatic > Freshwater > Lake > Sediment | place: USA: Wyoming | collected...
AGCATATATTGAAATGCGGAATAAAATTAACGCATGATGGACACAACCCTTTGTCGCAACCCATGTCACTCACCCCCGAATTTGTGAAATACACAGCCTAACTGTGTGTCACTTTTAACATTCATTGGTGCATTATTTTTCCCTGAACCCTGTTCCGCATTACACGTGCCACAAGATTCACCTTCTTGGTTAAAATAAAAGCAGTTACCACATCGGCGTATGCAACTCGGTTTCATAGTTTTCCCTCCAATATGTCTTTTATACCCCGCATCACGAGTGGTAGACGTATTGGGTTTTCTTCGGTTACCACTTCATCGCTGGTATGTTTGTCATCTAGTACTGGGAAACCCGTATACTTAACTGCATACTGCCCAGCATCATGGTCATAGTAAATATCTACCATATCTACTTTGTTGTTTTCCGCCCACAACTTACCTTCATCTGGGTCGGTGAAGTACTTGATATGATAGGTTTCACCTGTGTTCTGTGTAGGGTCAACAGGGTTACTTTCGCCCTCAAACCCTTTCTTTACCTCACTGAGTGGTCTTGGTTTCCAGTACATATCACGCTCAATCAACGGCATACCGCCTTTCTTGACAGATTCCAACTGAGTGAGGGTGAAGTATCCCAACTCGGTTTCAAACCCTTTAACGAGCCCAAACATCAGGTAGTCACCATTCTGTTCCTCACCTTCGGTGGCGTACCATTCCCAATTCGACCACGGTGAGAAGAACTTGACCTGAACTATTGGGTCTTTGACTTTCTCTTGGGAATACAACTTGGGCATCCTTGCCTTTATTTCCGCCGTGAGTAACTTCTGATGTGGGTTCTCGCTGCCATTAAAGTCAAAGAACCCCATCACATAAGGTTCATCCTTCTTCGGTATCTCAGCACGACCATCGGCAAAGATTTTAATGTAATTCCCAGTGGGCTTGTGCCTGAACCACGCCGATGTTTCATCTACCGATGTGTCCATCAACGTGAACTCAATCGCCCTTGCCTTCCGCATTACCTTTGTTTGCGTTGGTAACTTGTTCTTTTCGAGATACTTGGCGAGTATCTGTATCCACTTTTCCTTCGTTTTCTGGTCTACGGCTTCGGGGTTCTCAGCACCATCCAGCCCAACGAGTTTTACAAGAGCACTAATGCGATTTATGATGTATGTTGTCGTCTTGTCTTTTGTCGGGTCAGCTTCCCCGTAATGCTTACCTTGTCCCTCAACATCAATCGTTAACCAGTCACCTGAGATGTTAACTCTTACGTTGTATTCCTTCCCATTGGGTGCAATGTAGACCGCAAACTTGTCAACCTTACCCGTTACAGCGGGTTCGGTGTAGTAGACGTTCAGCTTCCCTTCGGGGTTCTCAGTGGGGCGGGTACAGTATTGCGGTGTTGGGATGTTTTCTTCACCCCACGGTTGCCGTGATATTCCCGATTTTGTGATGGTAATTTCTTTATTCTCAAATCTATATTCCATTTCACGTTTAATTTCACTTATTACGGTTTCTATCGGGATAACCGTTTCACCGACATAATGAATATATATATCTGGTCTACCATCAAAAAACAGTTGTAACCCCATCTTCTTAGTCAATTCAACGCCAATATGTATCTCTTTACCCCTCGGGCTAGTGTATTTGGCAAATGTGCCGATTATTCCGTGCTTTTCCTTTACGGATGGTTTATTATAGTAAACTTCAAGCAAACCGTCGCCTTGGGGGTTCTCAGCACCGACAACCACCGCCTTTGACATCGCACCAATTAATATCGCTTGGGCAATAGCGACGTTAGCAGCAGCTTTTATAAGACCCACGGTTGCCCCAGCACCAGCCCCTACGGGAGCGGTTACAGGAGCAGCAACAGTCCCGACACCTGCCGTAACAACGGCTGGAACTGCAACCGTAACAGTACTACCAATAGCAGCAAGATAGATTACCCCAATAATAGCGTCGGCCAATGCCACCGCAGCAGCGACAATCCTAGCTGCATCGAGCCTCTTAAAATCAACTCTTATCTTTGGCAACGGATTAGATACGACTGTGGATTTGAGGTCGGCAATGGTCTTTTGAAAATCCTTACCATTACTTAGGTAGAGTGCGGAAACACCGATGAGCCTACCCAATGTGTATTCGAGGGAAACGTGTAACTTGTCGAAGATATACTCTTCAAATTTCTGACCCTTTTTGGTCTTTCTTGCGACCAATGTTGCTATCCCCCCAACCGCCCCTACGCCCGATATTATTTGAGCAACGCTACCCCCTACGATTAGGGACTTGCCTACCGTTCTTACCTTGGGCCATATCTTGCTCTCGTAATACTCCGCAAACCCATCAGGACTTGGCATTTTATCTGCATATTCCAGCAGTTTCATTATCTGGTCTTTGGTCATCCCACTTAATTCCTTTATCTTGCCCACGACATCGAGGTTTTCCACGTTGTTCATTATGCCACCGTCCTTGTAATTGGATTTTCATCCCCACCAAATTTCTGCCACCCCAAGTTTATCCAGTCGAACCCTACGGGATGCCTTTTACCCATCAACGCCTTCTCATTGTTGGACAACCCTCCCCACATACCATACGCCTCAAAGTAGTGCTTCGCAGCCCGTTCCTTATCGCCGTATTGGTATTGAACCATTGACACTTCAAGATGGTCTATGAGTTTTCGCAAGTAACTTTCCCTGTTTATCAGGTTCTCTTCGGGGTTCTTTCTCGCCTTCCCAGATACCACCTTCGACCTAGCTATCGCATACGGGTTATACCCTTGCCGATACGCAACGGGCATTAACTGTGATATGCACGAAATCCTCTTTGCCAGTAGCATCGGGTCATCCATTTCTTCCGCCGTAAGTCCGTGCGGGATGACCTTATCCCCAGCAATATCGTTTATCTTCCTTTCCGCACGTTGAGCCCCTGCCCAATCGCCCTTCTTCTTCGATTGTATCAGCTTGCGAACATGCGGAAGTAACTTTTGGCTCAATCGGGGGTTCTCCTCCGCCGTATACACGTTCTCCTCAACAACTGAGGATTTGAGAATAGGTATGGTTTTTTGCGACCGTACTGGCGATGGGGAAAATTCTTTGTTCTTTTGTAAGAATTTATCCTCTGGTGTCCACGCATCCATCTTAGTGTCCCACCGATAGATAACATTGTTTTCGAGAATCAGTATGTCACCGTGTTGTTTTGGGCTGTCCATATTGCCGAATTTCGCAGCTATCACGTTGGGGTTCTCTACAATTTCGCCATCGGGTGCATCATCGGATATATGATAAATCGGCATATTGTTGAGTTCAACTTCAACGGCTGGATACCCCATTCTACGATACAGATTTTTGGCTACGTTAATCGCTTCATCCTTTGTATCATAGCGACCTTCGGAATCCGATTCACCTTGTTCTCTATGTTCTTCATCCACCCAATATTTTACACGATATTGGTTGGGGTTCTCCCTGCCCTTCGCCACCGCACCCGCAAACCGCTGAACGTGTAACCTTTCCTCATCGGTCAAGTTCTCTTCGCCTTGGGATAGCTCCCCCGAATCCACTTCTGACGGATTTAAAACCCGCCCTTTCATCTCTCTGGCTATCTGCTTTAATGCAGCTTTATGACCAAGCTCATCCGTACTAAACTGTCGCATCAATTCGGCTTTGTCGGCTTCTCCCATCGCTTCAAATTCACTTGCCCACTGCTTATACTTATCCGCTCCCTCGATTTCGTCACTTATCCCTGCTTCCATCTGCTGCATCGTGGGGTTAGATGCTGCCTTGCTCGACAATAAAGATTGCAACACCGTTGTTCCCTTTTGTAACGCATCCTTAGCGAGTTTCTGACCTTCTGGCGTTTTCAAAAAGTCAACTACTCCCTTAGTTACCTTAATACCCATGTCCGTCAACGCCTTGGTGTCTATGGCGTTCTCAGCTCGATGCTGTAAACCCAACTCTTCGGCGGTGTACGGTTCTAAAAGTGTGTTTTCCTGACATTCGATGCCACAATTCTCGGTGGGTGGTGTTTCCAGCTCTTCATCGAGTTCTTCATCCGTATTGTATCCCCGACAGGCATGACAAAGGAAACGACCATTATACTCTTGAATAGAACGCTCGTAATCTTCTTTACCGCATACCTCACAGGCAACCATCCCCTCACGAACATTCGGCTCGACCATCGGATTCGGTAACGGCATATCCCCCTGAACATTATGTGTTTCAATGGTGCTTTCCAAGACATCCTCGGAAATCATCTTGATATTTTTCGGGATTACGCCGTTTTCTTCCCTAAAACACGTTTTGTGATATATGTCGCCAGTGTCCAAATCTACAATGTACGACTTGTTTTTGGGAACTCGAACCGCACAAACAGCGCATTTCCGTGACTTAGGCATAAAAACACCTTGGGGGATTGACAAACGGTATTTAGCGTAGATATGCTAATCGCATAATAAATAACTTTGCATGGTTACCCCCGAAACCGAAGGCATGTAAAAAACGGCAAATTAACTTAGATAGATGCCATAATCATATCCCCTATTTCGCCTCTGTTACCACGTGAAACCGATGTATATTATCGGTCACAAAAAACTGACAAGCCTCAAAATCCCGTTCCCTGGTGCTTTGTGTTGGAAAAAAATACGGTTTCGATTGCGTTTTGGGTTCTTTTTTGACCGAGCCAGCGTACTAAAAGCGTGCGAGTGACCAAGCTACGAGCATCCTGGGAGATTTCCGACGGGGGGCAAACTGGGGTGACTTGGGTATCATCGGAAAACGCAGTACTAAAAATGGTCACGGCAACGGTATTATTTTCTTGACCATGTGTGGCGGAATATAACCCAACGGAACGGGTATAATCGTTTCCACAGGCACGAGCTTACCATCAACCAAACCCGCTGCCAAAATATGATTGTAACGCTTCGGGTCTGTTTGACCAATGAGTATCATGCACATCGGGATACCCAACGATTCCCCCAAACTCGCAACGAGCAAACACTGACCGTCACAGTCCTCTGCCTTCTGTTTCAACGTCAAATACGGGTGTGAAAACCAATCGAGCCAGCGTGGGTCATAGACATAGTGAATGTTTTTATGAACCCACTTTTGAATTGCCTGTAATACCGCCATCTTGTTATGCCCGTTGAGATTGTTTTCAACCACTATCTGCCGAGCCACTTTAAGAACATCTGGATGTTCACGACCAGCGGGTATCCATTTTTTCTGTTCGTCGTTCCAAGTCGGTTTTGTGACAACCTCGACCAAAATATCGGCAAGCATGTTGTATTGAATGGTCGTTGGCAACCAATCGGGGATATTATACCGAGTGACATTCAACGCCTGTTCATCGGGGTTTTTACTCAATACGGGTTTGGTCGCCCTTAGCAACGAATCATCGGAGTTCGCTACAAATACCCCTGTTCCCGCCCCCGCCAAATACGGATTGCCCATCATTAACCCCGCAACCATCATGGTTTTACCAAGGCTCTTATGTTGTGGGGCTAGTCGTCTTATCGGGGCTTGGATGCGTGGGTTAAACTGACGCACACTCCACCAAAATAACGGAGGAATAACCTTTGCTACGCCGAACCCAGCTAGACCGCCTAAAACTGCCTTACCGCCGTATACTAAAATCGGGGTGATTGGGTTTTCTGTCGTTTCTGACATCAGGACATATATGGAATTACCGCTTTTTATCCTTTTGTATGGTATTGAGTATCCGTTTCAGTTCTTTGTTCTTGATTTCTTGTAGAATTTCTGTTATTTCCATACCCGTATATTTCGCCAGTAACTCGATTAGAGATGGGTCTAACACACCAAGGTATTCACGTTCACCCTTTTCGGGCGGTTTTACATCAATTCTACGAGCACCATTCATTTCGAGCCAAAACAAGATTTTGCGGATTTCCTCGACTTCGGTAAGCATAATGGCATCGTGGCTCTTACTCGTAGTTAACAGCACCGCCATAGTGTCACTATATCGCCGTTCAACGTGCTTGTTGAGGTTGAGGGCAATCACTGTCAAAGACCAACAATGGTCGTGATAAGCGATACCGTTATCTCTGTGAGCGGTTAGGTATTGCCACCAATGAATTTTATCCCCGCATAACCGACAAACCTTCATCTATACCCCATCACTGATAATCCATAAATTCTTCGTAACCGCCACGTGACCTTCCTTCTTCGTCATCGCCGTCATACCCTTCAATCATCTCTTGCTGTTTCTTTGTGGCGGTAAATTCGAGTAACTTGACAAGTTCCTCTGTGGTCAAACCGTAATGTGTAGCCATATTCTTTAAGAAATTGGCAATGAGAATTTCATCTACGAACCTGAAAACAGTGGGGTTCGGGATGATACCGTTCTTTGCCATGAAATCCAGCATCTCGGCTCGTTGCCCTAATTTCTCGCACTCTTCTTTGATAACTTCGTGTTCAGGTTTCAGGTATTCGGGGAGAACGTATGGTTTTTCGGGCGGTGGTTCTTCGACCTTCTGGCTCTTCGACTTAGGCTTTTCGGTTTCTTCGGGTTCTTCGACATCTTCCGTTTTTGCTTCAACTACCTTTGCGTCCTTTTCTATGAACTCGTTTGTCATCTACTTACCCCCTGGTATTTCAAAACCTACTTTCTGCTGTAGCTCCCGAGCCATAAGAGCCAATTCCGCTTCGGTAACCTTCAACCCATCCTTTCGGGCGTTTTCCTTCACGGTTTCCAATGCACTATATACCCAATTCCTACCTTCGGGACTACTTATTATTGATAACTGCTGAGCCATATCAGGATACTGCGGTGACATTTTTTCCAATACAGCGTATAAGTTGACTTCCCCGATTATCGCACCCAGTAGAAGTTGCTTTCTCACCGTTTCCCCTACAAACCGCCAAATAAAGTTTATGGTTTGTGCGGGATTGTCCTTGTTAGATATGGCATTAGCTACTTTCTTAACATACCCTTTCAATTCTTCTGTTTCTTTCGGAGTAATACCTTCCCCCCCCTGTGCTTGATTTGGAACTTGTTGTGGTGGCATCTGTTGTGGCATCTGCGGAGGCATCTGTGGTTGTTGCATCTGAGGTTGTTGTGCCATCTGATAATGCGATTGCATTGCTGGAACGGAGTTCGGATTATACCCGTAATTACTCTGTGGTAACTGCGGGGGTTGTTGTTGTTGTGGCATTTGGCGATACATACCCTGTGCAGGTTCGGGCGGGGCTAACTTCCCACCACAATACGGACACATCGAGCTGTCAATCGGTATTACCTTCTCGCAATACGGACACACGCCCTTATCCTCTGCTCCACCACCACCGCCACCCTTCTTACCCGCAACGGTCAATATCGTGTCCTTTATTTCGCCTGTCATCTGCTGTGCGATTGTCCCAACGGCTTTCGCCATCTGTACGTTCTCTGATTCCCCAGCAGCCTGTTGGGGTGGTTGTGGCGGTGGTATTAACCCCTGTGAAATAGCCACTATGTCTTTCAATAGTTTGGTCGGACTTTCGCTGCTTGACATCTGTTTATTGAACATGCCTGTCATCATCGTATTCATAAGACCCCATAAATGCGTTTCCGCCCCGCCACCGCCTTCTGCCCTATCGTATTCCTTATAGATACCGTCTACGACAACGGCAACCAAGTTCACGTTTTTCGATGCAACCGCCGTTTGTAATTGCTCAAATAAGAACTCTAATCTTGACTTCCGAGGCGGGATGATTAATGGTGCTTGGGAAGGTTGCGGTTGCGGTTGATATTGGGGTGTTTGTGTCGGCGTAGTTATCGGACTTCCAGCGATGCCACCAGCATTTGCAAATACAACAGGTGGCTGTGCATAAACGGGGGCGTAATTTTGGTTCGGGGGTTCGTTGTTAACCGCTGCATTTGGTTGTTGATGGAAAACCTTACGCCTTTTGTCAGCCCTTGGCCTCTCGATATACTGAACCCCATTCCCCGTATTCTCAGGTATCATGGGTTCAACACCTATATCTTCTTCCTGTTCTCTTAAACGACTTACCCGCTCAACTTCATCCTCTCGGTTCTCTACCCACTGTGACCAAGCTCTCTTGTATGCCATTATAGTAGTAATACCAACACGTTGCCCATGTGTATCCACAATTCGCAGCCTATCCAGTTCGGCTTGTAATTGGTCAGCACGAATTTCAGGATACTGTTCATACATATCGTATATGAACTTCCGTATCTCAGGTTCAGGAAATCGTTTCAGGTTCGGGATGTTGAATACCTGCGGTTGAGGTCTTTCCTCAATTTCCTCATTGTCCTCTTCCGTATCGGCATCTTCGTCATAATCATCTTCATCAATTTCCTTCTCACCCGACCCCTTAGACAATTCCCCCGAATCCGCATCATCATCGTTCTCATCAAAGTCCTCATCTTCCTCAACCCCTGTTTGCGTAATTGCGTTTACCTTCGGTGGTAACGGCGTATCTACGTGAACATTGTTCGGCGTATCTACGTGGTTTTCCGCTTGTTTAGGCGGAAATGTGGTTACCTGACTTAGCGGTGGTTGGCTCGAAATCGGCGGAATCCCCCTTTGACCTTGCATAATATCATCCTTTTTGGCGATTTTCTTCACAACTCTTAATTTTTTCACGGTCATAGTAACCCTTATATCGCATCGGTTATTTAAAGTTAACTCGGTTGCAGAGGAAACCTTTTATAGTCGCACGACAATACACTGAAACGATAACTATGGCAGGAACAGTCGTAAAATTAGACAATGACACGTTTGAAATGATACTTGCAATACAAGAACAGATAAAGCAACAAACGGGGTTCAGGGTGGCTTACTCTCAGATATGCCGTAAGATGTTTGTCGAGGGTAACCCCGAAAAAATCTTCGGAATTAAGCTCACCGCTGATATTCCACCCGAGCAAACTCACACTGACCAGTAAACGTGTCCAGTCAATTATTTTTTGGTCGCATCAGCCTGTTCCTTCAATCTATTTTTAGCGTATTGACTTCGGTAGTGGGTTTTACAAAACCCCTTTGAATACACACGCCGACCACACACTAAACATCGTGGATAGCCTATACATCGTGGGTGAACCGATTTGAAAGGGTCACCGTATCGCTTCATTCGATAGTGATGTTTACGGCACAGTCCATTACTTTCAATGGAACGTGTGCATCCAGGAACGGAGCATGTCTTTCGCATAGACTACCCCTTCTTTTCTGCCTTCACTACTATGTTGCCAGATGACCGTAATTCGTTCAACGATTTCACGTTGTTTACAATACGCCTATCCCCACGCCCACCTTCTACGGTGAACCCAGCATACTTAGCGTCTTGGTATTCCCTGAATATCCTATCGGCAAGGTTCTTTCTACTCTTTTTTTCTTTGATTTCGAGTATACGTTGTTCCATCAATGACACCAAATTCCCATAATACAACTCGTTGTTTAACTTCAAGTAACCCGCCGTCAATTCCCGCACTTTGTCTATTAGACCATAAGGCGATGTGGAGTGCTTCGTGTATTTGCGCTTCGTGGCCGTTCCACACTTCATGTATCGCAGTGGGTATGCGTTGTATTCAGATAGCTCCAACCCACACGTTATACACGTACACTTATCGCCCGTATACATCTCAAACTTATGGTTGTGAAGATTGGAATATGTCTTACCAGGAATATCAGCAACAACTTGCCCATGTGTTGGCGTTCCCACACCATTCAGCTTCCGAATAAGAAACTTGCGTTCATTTATCTCAACCATCACATCGTTCCCATCAAACAGCATCTTCATGTTGTCCATACTGATTTTGAACGTCAACTCGACCTCTTTAGGTAACTGTTTTCCGAACACGAAATCCAACATTTCATTTGTGTTATCTGTCATTCTTTCACATCCTTTTTTTCTTCTTCCTTTTCATATTCCTCAGCATCTTCATAGACCATCATGCACACGCCTTCCACATTTATCTCCAATTTTTTATTAGTGCATTGACCATCCAGTTGATGCTCACAATTCACGTTCCTACATTTTACGATTCCCATGTTACAGCCCCCGTTTATCTTCTAATCTTCCCCTTTGTTTCAGTGATATACAGGCTAACGGAAACAGCAATCCTTCGTTGCCTGTGGGGAACGCCCTGACCATATCTTCCCCACACGAAGGGCATTTACCCTTTATCGCTGGCATTTCTTCGTTCCCCGTAAGGATATGTTTCATCATGCCAATTTCATACTTCACGGATTCTACCCAACCGTGCCTTTTACACGGCATCGGTATCGCTCCACGCCTGTATATCTCGTTGGCATTATCTTCCGTTTTTTTGAGATGAAAAAGCGCTGCCATCGGGTTCTTTTGTTCTTTTAATTCTTCCGATTTAAGTTGCATATCTCTCTGTTCCCGTAAGACACGTTCCTTATCTTCGGGTGTTCTGTTCTTCCATCTTACCATTCATATCACCTTCCTTTCGTTTCCTATAATCGCAGCGTGGACACAACCCACACGTTCTTTTCACGCCAATCGGTGAACCGCATCGCCTACACCTTTTTCTCGCCATCATTCCACCTTCATCAACCATCTCGCTATCCTATTGCATAGGTAGACCATCCCCACGCTAAAGATTGATGCCACGCCTATCATCAGTATCGCAAAGACCACATCGTTCACCGTCACACCTTTCCTTTCTTCTTGGGTATACATTCCACCCCACGTGAACCATACCGTGTCAGTTCACGATACACTTGGTATGCCACGTTTATCGCATCGTGAACCGCTACCTGCTGGTCGTCAACGGGTAACCCCGCAATTATCTTCGTGACTTGCTTTGCGTATCGGTCTTTCGCATTGTGTAATTTATTCTCGTTCTCGCTTTGCCGTTGGCTCTTCTGCCAGTATATGATTTTGCTCACGTTCCCACCTTCCCCGCATCCATCATCATTTTTGCCGTGTGGCTAACATATACCGATTTTTCCTTCGCTATCGGTTTGCAATTCGCGCACACGTATATTCTTGGGCAAGGTTCGGCATTAACATCAGGCCACGCAGGATATAGTGGAGTATCGGATTTGCCACAGTATTCACATTTTACCGTTGGTTCGGTCATGTTCCCACCTTCCCTGTCGGGCAACACTTGTTGCCTATGAGGATTATGCATAGGTTACCCTTATACTTCCCTTCGTGCTGGCATCGCACACCGTCCTTATACCCCGTATGGTTCGGTAGAACCTGACCGCACTTGGAACACTTAACGTCCATAGGCTCTATCTCACCATACTCACATTCCACGCCGTTCTCGTTCTTCACGTTCCCACCTTCTTCTTGCGGTTCTTCTTATCGTAGTTGAGCGTCCATATCTCGTTCCACACTTCATTGCGAATAGTCATATCGTATTGTTTCTTCCATTCCTTCCTCACGATTTCAATAAAGTCCTCAACCTGTCGGGGGGTATCAAAACTCTTATCCATCGGGTGAAAATGCGGGTCGTGGGGGTTAATCAAATGCCACATAACCGAGATAGCGGTCATAAGGTATCCGTTCATCGTTTGGGCTTCTCGTAATTTATCAATCGCCTCCACATCCGTTTTCCTCTCAACCGCCTGATTGAGAACCTTCACCGTGATTTTTAAACGGTCACGTTCTTCGATTAACTCGGACATTTCACGTAGCCTGTCAACGTATTGACCATTGAGTTCTTGCAACTGTTTCATACTGAGTTTCTTCGCCATCTTATCCCCCCTTCTTACAATCTCTATGACGGTCAACGAATTTATCCATTATAGACACCGCATAATCCACTGGACAACCTACCAACATGGGTGTTTCTTCCATCCCGCAAACAAGACACTTCATACGTCCACTGGTGAATACGCAATGCTCCGCCCCCGCCATTAACCCACCACCACATACTTTTCCAGATAGGGTATTACGACCATCCACAACGCCTCGCCAGTACCTGAACCATCGGGCATACTGGTAGCGATTATCAGATACTTGTAATCCTTCCCTTTACCGTACTTCAGTTTCGTTTTGGACAACGGTATGAAGTGCTCGATTATCTCTTTGCGCTGCTCTTCACTGAACACCGATAAATCCACCCACGTTTCGTTTACCTGTGATGCGTAGTCTAGCATTGGGTCTTTGTCGCCAAACCCCATCGCATCATCTATCTCTATCATCTCAGGCGTTGGGGCATATCGTTTCTTTTTGACCTGCCGTAACGCCTCCCTAAACCATTCCATCCTTAGCCTACGTTCTTCCCTATCGTCCATACTATCGCCCCAGCATACTCTTCGCCTGTTCATCGTTTAGCTCTATGCCCGAAAACTTGTACACCTGCTTCACAAACTCTATGGTGTTTTTAGGAACACTTTTTGCGTGGTCGTGGCATATATCCATCTTCATCCCTTTACCTGTGAGCCTTGTGACCCTTGTAGCTTCGACCAGCTTACCTTCTGACTTACAGTAATCACATACGGTTACCTTTACCATGTTATCACCCCTAATGCTTATGCCCTTCGTGGCTCTCGGTCAACGCTATCCCACACCACGGACAGTAATCCACCTTAACACGCATTGCCCTTTCCACATCATCGAAGAACGCTATCCAGTCGCCCTTCACGGTCTTATGTATCAGCCCCTCAATATCCACATCGGTTAGGTCGTCCATATTCAATTCGTGCAACTAAACACCCCCTTCCTTTTTCATCAATACCCATCCCCAGCTCTTGAACAGATTGACCAGTTGTATCATTTGGTTCATGGTCAATGACAATCCACTACCGCCGTAATTATTAGCTGCCACCACATTAAACTCATACACATCCACGCCGTCTATCGTGGCTTTGTACCATCCTTGGATAACAGCTCGTGGGGTCAGAAACGGATGCTCGGATTGTATCGTTTCACCTATATGCATTTCTATCCTCGGCCACATGTTATTGTTGGGTAGCTCGAAAAACATATACCCCTCACCGTTCAGAATATCCATCTCTTGTTTCAGCTTGGCTTTCTGCTGTTCCACTATCTTCTTGTTATGTATTTGTGTATCCCATCCCGTTTTTGTATTCTCAGCCGTTTGGAATATTCTATCTACGACAGATGCAACCGCCTTACTCAACGAGATGATGTTCTTATGTTGATTTCTACGACCACCGAAATTATCGTATCGCCATCCATAACGGTCACCCTCTTGCCACACATAGCCGTATATCGCCGTCTTATAATTTACCTCTGTGTCGTGTTGTACGGTGGTCGTAATACGAACCCGACCAGCTCCGCCATCAACACATTCAAACTTATTAGGTATCATCACCTTTACTTGTTCCAGCAATGTTTTCTCGGTCATTCAACCACCTTCTTTATCATCTTCATCATCGGGGTCAGGCGGGTTATGGTAATCACCATAATCGTCCACTATCTCTCGGCATATCTCTACCAAATTCTTGTAATTTTCGTACTCTTCTTCCGATAGCCGTTTGCCCTCTTTCAACGCTTCCAAGCAATCTTCCAAGTCCAGCACCGTGTTTATAAACCTGCAATAGCTCATATTTCCCATTGTATCACATCCCCTTTATGATTTCTCGGATTTCCTCGTTCTGCCGAGTATCCCAATCCACCAGCCTATATTCCACGCCCCAGTACTTCAACTGATGTGTCAACTGTGTCAATGACGCATCGCCCAGCTTGGTCACTACGACCAGCGTTTCTCGGTTTCCATCTTCTGCCATGTTCTCAGCTCCTTTAAAAGTGGTCAGCATCCTTTTCCAGCAAGTCGCACATTTTTCTTATATCTTCTATGTTGTGTGATATGTTCGACTGGTGAGTTTCCTTATAGGACACACCCCTATCGAACATTATTTTCAACACATCTTCACATATTTTTTCACAGATTTTCTGTGTAAAATGGTAATCCATTACTCCACCCCCTTCGCCTTCTTGATTATCTCTTTTGCATTTTCTGTATCATAGAAATTCCCGCTATGGATAAGACCCTCTATGTAGCTACGCATCTCACACCAAGACGCATATAGCTCTTCATCCCGCTTGTCCGACCTGCCCATTTGCCTCGTCTTAACAAGACGTAAAATTTCACTGGCTTCAGCAATATCTTCCCAATCTTCCATTTCCAAATCGGATGAATTTCCGTTTGAAATAACATTGGCGAAGTATTGTAGTGTTTGTAGTGTATCACGCCGTCTTTGTGTACCTGTTTCCACGTTGAATGTTCTGCCGTTCTTTGTCACCATAATACTCATTACATCACCCCTCAGTAGTGCTCATCGTTCAGGTAGAAGCGTTCCCCGCCATAGATTATGGCTGGTGGACACTTCCCACGTTTGCAGTTCAAACATTCACACTTAGCACATATATCGGGTGTTGGGTGTGTATCATGCCAACATCCCAATCCTGACCCACAATCTTTGTCCTTTGCCATTGGGCAATCTTTTGATATTTTCTTCTCGGTCATGGTTTCACGTTCCTACATTGTCAATGGTTGTAAAAACAACCAAAGTAACTATCACTATATCACTTGTAGTATATAAACCCTTTCACTCACCGTGAGTAAAACAATGAAAAAACGCTTTCAACAGATACTCAAAACATCATTTTTGGTCTAAAAATCGCTTATTTCGACACGATAAACCGAATGGACAGGTTGTACACTTCTTCTTAGAGTTGTCAAAGAAACCGTGACAGGGGGGGGCATCATGCATCAAACCACACTACCGCATCGAGTATAATGGGGTCAGGATACCACACTGACGGCTTGAGCCACCGTTCCCATTCTTCGTTCTGCTTCGCCGTGTGCTCTTCGCTCACCATCGTTATCTCGTTCTGTAATGCCTGTTTTTTTGCCGAATTTTCACGTTCTATCGCACGTTGCCCCAATCGGTCACGGAGTTCATCGCCCGATATAAACCCGAACCCAGCGTCTATAAAATCCCCAAACATCGTTCCGTTCATATCTTTCCGCCTGTAACCGTCTTATTGCCCAGTATGTCCTTCTTGACTACCATACTACCCAACGCAATATCGGGCAATGCGTTCACAGGAATGTATAAGGCGAATTTAATATTTGAAGGTTTACCACCCATGTCGGATACTATCTCACTTTTACCCACTTCACGGTCAAACAGAAAGTGCTTATGCAAATCCTTCTCGTATTCTATGCCTAAGTTGGTCATCACGTTGTCGCTGACTTCGTTGGAATCTGCCCTGAAATTCTCATAATCACTCACCATTTCGGATACGAGCCGTTTAATGTTTCCCTTCTTCCACGGTTTGCCTTTGTCGAAGCCTGGGCATCGCTTATCAACCTTATACGCCAAGAACAACCAACGATTTTCGTCTACCGTGTGAATATACTTCCTTATGGTTTGCGTATCTCCCATCCCATCCAACGATGCGACCACTTCATTATACGTTGGGGGGCTTTTGTGATATACCCTCACGATAAAAGGATACATCCTACACGCTATCGGGCGATGCTGGTATATCAGGCATTTATTTTCGGTGTGGCAGTATGCCCAACATTCCTCATTGGGCGGTTTGCAGGGTAGTATAATGTGTATCTTACCAGTATCACGTTCACTCTTAACGAAATACCGTAACTTCAAGTCATGCTCTGAAAAATACGATAGCTCGTTTATCGTCAACGTGGGCATCAGGTTATTACAACAGAAACCACACCGTTGGCACTCAAATCTGAAACCTTCCAGCACAGGTAATAATTGTTGTTTGTGTTCTTCCATATCAATCCCTCTTACGAAGTAATCCACGAGCCATTTTATTATATTCATACCCAGGCGGTGCGTTTGGGTCGGTATTGGTGGGTTCAAGCGACTTCAAAAGCAAATCCAAACCGATTTCTAAAATGTCATGATACGAATCCCCATGTCCTTTATGTGACCGACCCGCACGTAGTAAAATGGCCTTTATACGTTTCAGTTTTGCATATCCACTGGGTTTCAATCCGACCAGCGTAGTTTTTTCTTTTTCTCGTTCTTGATGCTCCGTCATGTTGGATTTGTTATATTTATCTTCAATCGCCTTCAATCTATCCTTTCTTGCCTCCAAATTTTTTTCTTTTTGTTTACGTTGTTCGTGAACTGGCGGTAAACCATCTAAAATACCATTCAATATTTCGGAATACGTATATTTCTTTCCATACGCATAGTAATATTCCACTTGCAATTTCTTGAACTTCCCCAGTAACTCTCTGGTCACCGCAAAATTTGTATAACGATTATCACACAGAACACTCATGACACCACCTCGAAAGCCAGTGAAACAAAACCGTTATCACCGAGAAACTGTCGGTAATTAGTTATTATATCAATCATTACAGAGAGTGTTGGTTCGCCATATTTTCCTAATGATTGTCCGATATAAAAAATACCATTCGCATCATTGTATCTATGCGTCTTAAATTGCAATCTGACAATGAACATTCTCACAACTCTACCGTTTGCCGTTAGTTGCATTTTATAATACTGCCCTTCTTTGTAACGCTTTTCGTTTTCCCAACAGTCCATTTCATAAAAAAGTATGGTGTGGTCTTTTAAATCTCGACTGACGTATTCCTTTTCACGAAGCGGAAAAGTCAGTTTTCTCATGTTATCGCCTCGAAGGTCAATAAAACATACTGGGTGCTCTTCCCCTTATGCCCTTCCCCATTAAACCGCACCATAGTATCCATCATCATATCGCCACGCCTCGCTATGCATTTAATCCCTAACGGCTTGGTCTTTATCGTTCCCATCACCAATCCCGCTATGTCTTGCGTGATTTCATCCCATAAAAATACATCCTTTTTTACCAACCTGGCATCAATCATTTTTACGACTTTGCCTTTCCTATCAACAATGTTTATTTTGTAATCGGTATCACCGTATTTTTCTTCATTTGGTCGTGTCCAGATGTCAATTTCACTAAAAATCGGTTCATACTCTTTTTCTCGCTTCTCAAAGGTTAAGTGTCGCATATTGCCGTTATTCGCATCTAATTATTTAAAGTTTCGTATCCCATACATAGCTTTTTATACCCTGGGCTGAAGCATTTTTCTTATAACGTTTGTACAAAAGAAAAATGCCACGGTTATAATACTCTTGACTTGAGCATACAACAGTAGAATTTACGTATACTAACAGGTATAACTATTGGACATGTTTTGAAAAATCGTATACATTTTTTTTGAAAACCCCCGCATCGGTAACCACGGCATACCCGCCGTTGCGGATTTTTTCGTAACCCACCGACCATGCAAATTTATTTATATCGTATAATGCATAAGGTGAATCCCCCTTCGTAAGTCGAAGAAATCGGATGTGATACCAATGTCTTTTGGTATGTGTCAAACATAAAAGAGGTTACCCACATGTGTTCCCAGGAGCGTTTAAGATGGTCGAGGCAAATGTAACATCCAAACTCGGCCAGTTGCTTAATTTGCCACGTAATTTTGCGTATGGATACGATGGGCGTTGGTCGAGATTACACACGCCAATGACCACGTTGGATTTGCATTTAAAATTAAATCAGGGAACACCGCTTTGTGTGTCCGTGAAGGATGTGGATGGGAAGGGTTCTTATTTAGAAACGATGTCTTTTTGTGTGTTCGATGTTGATAACAGGGACAATCTGGAAGGGGCAAAAAATGTAACTTTTTTAATTGCATCTTATCTGACTTTCGTGGAAAAACTGAGCACGATGGTAACTTTTTCGGGCGGTAAGGGTTTTCATATATGGGTGTTCTTTAACCGACCTATAAAAGAGGGGGATGTAGCCAAGTTCCAGTATCACGTGATGATGGCGTTGGGTTTGACCAGAACGACTACGGAAGAATACACGTATGAAGAAACCCACGTAGAAACCCTGATTGCCACAGGACAGGGTAAAGTTATCAAGATACCATTTTCTAAACACCCAGCCCACCCAACCCGATATGAAATACCTATTTTATTTTCAGATGTGATGCGGTTTTCCCCCGAAGCCCCGATAGATTGGGCGGTGGCGTGTAGTATCCTTGCGGAAGCTAAAAAGGTTGAAGCCACGGCGATTGAAACCATAGCGAGTAAGATTACAGAATACGACTTCGTATCATCCAATCCAAGACGGACACGCAACTCGGTAAGAATTTCACCGTTTACAATCCCATCAACAGCACCCAGGCAGGATGAAATTGCAAAAATGATTGAAGATACACCTTGTTTAAAGGCGTGTTATTTGTATGTCGTCAACCGAAAGAATAAAGGCGGGTTCGAGAAGCGTGTGAACATCGTGGTGGCGTTGTCAAAGGCTGGGTTCACGCCCCAAGAGGTTGCGGTGTTTATCAGGGACAATATCAACGATGAAGAGGACAACGCAAATCGTGGTATGTTGGAATATCAGGTTCGATACTGGTATCCACAAACTCAACTGTGTGAATGTTATATCTTCCGTAGAAAGCACTTTCGTAATTTCTGTTGTCCAGGGTTTTGTGGTAAGAGTAATCCGTCAAAGCCGACACAGAATGTTTCAAAGACGTATGGATTGGTAACCCACGAATTTATGCGGAGTATCGGAGCTACCGATACCACGAATCTTACTATGGTTGACGATATTTTAACCCCCCCAGAACGTCAGGAACGCCCAGCACCTGCCCCAGAACCCCCTTCTAAAACCCCACCCCCCACAGAACCGAGCATACCCGTAGAACCCGCCGTTGAGGAAAAACCTCATCCAGAACCCCCGAAGGATAGAACAATTATGACAATGTGTGAGGAAATCGTGCGGAAACGGAAACATATTCAAGTTTTCAAAACAACAAGAGCTGGGGTGACAACATCGTTGGTTTTATCTGCGGTTGAGAACGGAAAGCGGGTTATCATTCTTGAACCGACCAATGAACTGTGTGAGAAAAAATTGCAGGAAATTATGAAAGTGGGTGAGAGTTATTCTGAAAGAATACCAAAATTCAAAGGCATTGCGTTAACCGATAACCGTACTATGTGTTTGGACTTGATGGAATTTGCTACTACCATACGCCAAAAGTTTAATGTTTTTCAATCCGAATTTGATAAATTCCCATTCGCTGTGAAACGTAGTTGTGATAAGTGCTTTTACCGTAATTACGAAGTTCCATTTGAAGCGGGTACTCCGTTATGTAAGTCCAACCCAGTGAAGAAACAGTGTGCTTTGATAACGGCGATGCGAAGGTTTGGTGAATCATCCGTTATTTCGATGACATATTCCAAGTTTCAGAACTTATTAAAGGCCGTGGATGTTGGTTCAAAGTATGCGGAAGATTTGGTAGGGCAATTACAACTTTTCGATATTATTGTCTTTGACGAGTTTTCCCATTATACCGATACGCCAGCGTTAGATATTCTCATGTCGTCAACGTGGATTGATGGCAAGAAGGCATACGATATGTTGGCACAGTTGGGGGAAAAAGTGAGGGCGTTACGGCGATGGAAGGACAATCATACGACATTTAAATTGGAAAACTTTGGTGATGATTTCATTACTCGACTTGACGAATCTATGCGAAGTATAGACAAAGCGAGTGTGAAGTTACGTGAAGTGCTGGACGATGAAGATACGGTTGAAATACAGTTGAATATGATGCAGTTTGTTGGCCCATTATTTGATTATATGGAAGAAAAGAATTTAAGTGTCATAGAAATCCTCAATATGCTTCAGATTACGGAAGAGTTGCCCGTAGCGTTGACCGATACCCCTGGTCTTGACTATCAACACGAATACCATGTAAAGAAACCGCCCATATTTGACCACACACGCAACTTCACTTCACGATTCGGCGGTCAAATAATAGTGACCGATGCAACGATGCCGAAGGTAACCCCGCAGGAAGTTTTTGGTGTCGAGTTTGAGAGATATAACGTAGGCGACCCCAATGAAACGGCAAAAAAGACGATGTACTACTGTGATGATTGGGAATTTTATGCGGGGAACACCGATGCCTCAAAACAGGTAGTTGCATTGGACAGTGTAGTGAATCGGTTGAAAAACGTTTTCAAATACTATAAGCCCGAAACCGTTATGGTTGTAGCACCCAGCATACTAACAAGCAAGCAAATTCAGTCGAAAATGAAAGAGCAGGGTTATCCGTTTATGAACATCACATATCAACGGTCAGATATGACCATAGGGCGTGATTGTCCGTTTAGGGTAATGGTTATGGTCGGAACGCCGTATGCCCCGCAGAATACGTTTGATTGGTTGACTGTGTTTGATGCCGATGTAGATAAAAAGGAACTGTTGGAATGGAACGCTCGAAAATGGATATTCCAAAGTGCGAGTAGGGTGAAAGACCCCGACGGTGCTGTGAACAGTGTTGTTATTGGCGTTGGTGTACCGTATAAGAACGCTTCTAAGCTTTTTGATTCGCAATATCTCGTAAGTCCACCGATGGTTGAACCCTCAGAAAAGGAATTTGAACGGCAGGTGTTGAAATCTCTACACTGGAAACAGTACGGAACGCAAATAGAGAATAACGACTTGAACATTTTATGTAAAGTTGCTAAAAAGGACGAATTGGGCGGGGTAGTGGCAGATTTGGGGAAGTTTATGAAGTATACAAATCTCATTCAGGGATGCCCAAAATGATAATATCTATATAAAGGGTTACCTGTATATGCGAAGGTTTTATATATTATTAATACCATGTATCCATTGGTATCACAAACGAAGGTAAAAAAACCGAACCGTTGACACCCATGCTCCTGGGCAGCGGATTTGGTTTCCAGCGGGGGGCGGTGGCAATCCATCCCCCCTTGCCCCCCTATGGTTTTATACACGATACCGTTGACATAACTCACTTGCCTGTTCGGGTGTTCTCCGCACCCACGCTGGGGGGCTTGTCGTCCTCCCCCCAGCTCCTCTCATTCCAGTTCAACCCGTTAGGGTTGGAGCTTCGCTCCAACCCTTCTACAACTCCCGCTAACATTGTCGTCACTAAAGCCTATGGGGTGGGTAATTGCTTCACCCACCCCTTTCATAACATATCGGGGTGGTGTAGAGAGATGACAGGGATAGAACGGGGAAGATACTTTGATAGCGGGTGCTGTTGCTAGACGAAAAAGTTAAATGGTTACATTGGCATGTATCTGTTATGGCTGTAGCCGTTTACGCTGGGACTTTCGACCCTCCTACTAGGGGGCATCTGTGGATGATACGGCGTGGGGCAGAAATTTTTTCAAAACTGTATGTCGTAATAGCGTGTAATCCCGACAAAAAAACCTTTGTTATTCCGATAAAGAACCGTGTAAGGTTGATGCGTGAATGGACGGACATATATTGGCTAAACAACGTGGAAGTCATTGCGATTTCTGAACACGAATACACAGTAAATGCTGCCGATAAATTGGGTGCGAATGTCCTTATAAGAGGTATTCGTAATAGTTCCGATTTCGAGTATGAACAAAAGATGAGCCGTATTAATGAAAGTATCAATCCCAATATTCAAACAATCCTCTTGCCCCCGCCAGATACGATTGCGAAGATTAGTTCGACATCGGTTAGGGAACGATTGGGGAAGAAAAACTGGGAAAGTACCATTCGTGAACTTCTACCTCGAAATGTATACAGTTACATTCTCAAAAACGAAGGCGGATTACGATACAAGATGATACCGAAATACGTGTGGGACACGTATGCTAAAAGGCAACATTATCACAACCTTGCTCATATTGCCGAACTTTTAAGTGCATTTTATCGTGGAAAGTGGGAACATCCAGATGATGTATTCTATGCTATATGGTATCACGATTTGGTGTATAACACTAAGGCACTTAACAACGAACAAAAGTCCGTTGCTGCGTTCTTGAAAGACCAGAGTTTTAATGAACGTATTGACTTGGATAATGTATGCAAACTCATTATGGCAACGGATTATTCTAAACCATGCCCCGATGATTTGGATTGCCGTAATTTTAGAACGATAGATACCAACATCATTTTTTCCGACCCCGATACCATCAGAGAGTATGAATACGCAATACGTAAGGAATACTCATGGGTTTCAGAAAAGCGTTATTATTATTACCGCCGAAAAATAATGAAGGCACTTGGTGCTCCTTATGTTCCGTATCCAGATAGAGAACAATATTTGGGATGAGTGTTTCGGGTTGTCTACGGTAACTTTTATATACGCCTAATGCATTACACATTCTGAT
>Ga0315294_10002044_pt1 | contig 22116 bp, 16 predicted proteins | sample YL17G13_40_MG_FD_203626 | JGI IMG/M metagenome (GOLD analysis project Ga0315294, IMG submission 203626) | Sediment microbial communities from Yellowstone Lake, YNP, Wyoming, USA - YL17G13_40 | ecosystem: Environmental > Aquatic > Freshwater > Lake > Sediment | place: USA: Wyoming | collected...
AACCTACGCCGCGGTGGACCATCCCCTTTCTCCCGACGAGGCGGTGGCGCTTGACTTCGGCGAGTTCTCTGCCGACAGCCCGCTCTTTGCGCGCCACCTGCGGGGCGAAGAAGAGGGCATTTCGGAGCCTTCTCCGGCTATGGAGTATTATTCCTGGGACGCCTGGAGGGAAGACGGGCTGAAGAACCGGCTGTTGTGCGGTCTCTATCTGTGGAAGTGGCGGCTGGGCGGCGCGATGGCTCGCGTTTACCAGGAAACCACCAGCGATCCCTACGTGGAAGCCACGTCCGGTGGCATCCAGCGACGGCAAATGCTAACGTATCCGTCCTTACGGGGACCGGTCTCGACCGTGCAGTGGGAGGCCTGTCGGGAGGGGATATACGACCTGCGCTACGTCGCCACCCTCGAATTCTGGCTGGATAGGGCAAGGAGAGAGGTGAACCGCCTGATCGAGATGGAACAGGATGGCGCTTCCCCCCGGGCGGAGGCGCTCATGAAAGCCTACGCGGACGGACGGGGAACTTTGGACAAGGCCCGGGAAAGCATTTACGTCCATCCGAGCCAGACGCTGCGATGCTGGTCGGCTGCGTCGCTCCAGTCGTTCCGCGACGAAGTCACGGATAGGACAGTGGAGTTGCAGCGGCTGTTGGAAGGCGCAGGTCAGTAGAGGATTCGTTATGAACGGCCTTGGTCCGGCCTGTGGAGACTCCTGATCGTGTCGCGGTGAACGGAAGAAGGGAGATTGAACCATGTCTGAAGGAAGGAAGATAGAGCGGGCGATTACGGTGAACCCGGAGAGGAAACCGGGGGTCTTCGAGGAATACGAGCGAGAGGTCAAGAAGATGGCCGAGGCCAAGACCCCGCAGAGCGTGGACGTTTACGTCCCCGAGCACCACCAATACTGGGCGCCCTTCAACTATCCGAACATTCTGGTGGAACTCGGCCGCACGGAACTGGGGGCGGAGTTCAACCCCGACGGCGTGGAACTCGACATCCCTCCCTACGGCGCCATCACCATCGAGGAGGAGAAGCCGATAATCGCCGTCACGGTGATAGGGAGCGCCTGCGCCCCTCCGGGATACGTCATCCTGCACGCCGAGCCTTTGGAGTGGAAGTATCCTCGCACCGGCATAAAAATGATGGTGGATGACCTCTGGGGCGAGCATATCAACGCCTATCCCTGGTTCAAGGGCGTCACCGAGGCCTGGCGGGAAGCGGGGCTGAGTTCGGCCCATTTCGACATTCCCGAATCCCGCAAGATCACCATCATGGGAGGCAGCCAGACCGTCATCGGCGGCCCCGAACTCGAACGCAACGCCCACGACGGCCACTACTGCGTGAGGATAATCAGGGTTACAGTTAAGGGGGGATAGGGCGTTGGCATGAGCACTCTCTGGTGGATGGACTCAAAGGGCGATACATGATCTTTGACTCCCACGTTCACGTTTGGAGCGAGGATGAGGAGCGGTTCCCGTTCGCGGGCGGGGCAAAGCCGACCATGCCCGCCTCGGTCGAACTCCTCGATGAGACGATGGCCGCTGCCGGCGTGGAGAAGGCAGTGCTCGTTCAGGTCATCTATTACCTATACGATAACCGCTACGTGGCGGAGTGTTTGCGGCGGTTTCCGGGCAAGTTCGCCGCCATAGCGTTGCTCGATCCCAAGTCGCCGGAGACGCCGGACAGGCTGGAGGAGTTGGTGAAGGAGCAAGGCTTTGGCGGGATGCGGCTGCATTTCTCGCGCCAGGAGGATCCATTTGTCCTCGCCCAGGATGACCAGTTCCCCCTCTGGCGGCGCGTCCAGGATCTTGGCGCTGCCTTCATAATCATGACGAAGGATTGCACGCAACTCCCTGCGTTGGAGAAGATGGTCGAACGTTTCCCTGAAGTGAAGGTTGTGGTTGACCACATGTCCTGGCCCAAGGTCGAGGAGGAGCCCCCCTATCCCATCTTCTCGAACCTCCTGCGCCTGGCCCGTTACCCGAAGGTTTTCGTCAAAATCTCCAACCTTCCCGTCGTCTCGCACGAGCCCTACCCGCACCGGGACGTCTTCCCCTTCGTTCGGATGCTCTATGATGCCTTCGGGCCGGAGAGGCTGATGTGGGCCTCCGACTTTCCCCTCATCCTGCGGCACTGCGCCTACCCGGAGGCGCTCGAACTCGTTCGCAGCCACCTCGATTTTCTCACCGACGACGACAAGGACTGGCTCCTCGGCGGCACGGCGGCAAAAGTCTGGGACTTCAAGAAGAGTTAACCATGGACTTGTCCGCCGTAGTGCGCCGCGGCGGACGAAGGCGGATTACACGGATTGCACGGATTGATGAGAACAGCACCTACCGCCCAACGGCTTCAGATGGTTTTGCAGTTGCTCAGGACCCAAGCCTCAAGCCTCAAGACGCCTTTCTCTTCCGCATTTTTCGGGCAAGAATGCCTTGACACGTCTCGGCCTGCCTGTTACCCTAAATACACTAAGCAATGGCATACATGCGCTGCCCCAGGGAATGAAATCAGCGGGGAATTTCCTGCGGCGCTACCGGAGGAAGTCTCACCATGGCCATCGAGGCAGATAGCAATTTGGAGCAATCGGAGAGGATTGAGGCGGGGAAGATGACATCTTCAGGCGCCGCCAAGACGAGGAGGAGGAAGCCGACCCGCAAAGATACCAAGCCTACTCCGCCTAAAGGCACCCTGCCAGCCTTCTCCGATAATGCGCTCCGCGTCCTACGCGCCAGGTATCTCAGGAAGAACGAACTTGGCGAGGTGATCGAGACGCCGGAGCAAATGCTCTGGAGGGTGGCGCGTAATATCGCCCAGGCCGACTTGGCCTACGAGAGCGGAGCCGACGTGGAGAAGATCGCCCACGAATTCTACCTGGCCACGGCCCAACTCGAGTTCCTGCCGAACTCGCCCACGCTCATGAACGCGGGCAATGTGCTCCAGCAACTGTCCGCCTGCTTCGTGCTGCCGGTCGGCGACAGCATAGCCTCGATTGGTGAGGCGATCACCAACGCCATGCTCATCCACAAGAGCGGCGGCGGCACCGGCTTTGCCTTCAGCCGACTCCGGCCCAAGGGCGACATCGTGGCCTCCACCGGGGGGGTGGCAAGCGGGCCCATCTCCTTCATGCGCATCTTCGATACCGCCACCGAGCAGGTTAAGCAGGGCGGGACGCGCCGGGGAGCGAACATGGGCATCCTCCGCGTTGACCATCCGGATATCCTGGACTTCATCCGCTGCAAACGGGGCGGCAACGGCCTGACCAATTTCAACATCTCGGTCGGACTCACCGAGGAGTTCATGGACAAGGTCGAAAACCGCGAGGACTTCCCTCTGTTGAACCCGAGAAGCAAGGAGCCGTGGACTGATCCCAAGACCGGGTCTCCCGTTCGTTTGAACGCCAGGAAGGTCTTCGACCTGCTGGTGGAGAGCGCCTGGGAGGGCGGCGATCCCGGCATAGTCTTCCTCGACCGCCTCAACCGGGAGAATCCCACCCCAACCATAGGCGAGATTGAATCCACCAACCCTTGCGGTGAGCAGCCGCTGCTGCCCTATGAATCCTGCAACCTCGGTTCGATAAACCTGTCTCGCTGCGTGCGGGAGAAGAGCGGCGTCAACTGGCAGAAACTGGGCAGGCTAGTGAAGACGGCGGTTCACTTCCTCGACAACGTCGTTGACGTTAACAATTATCCTCTGCCGGAGATAGAGGAGATCACCAAGCGCGGCAACCGAAAGATCGGCCTGGGGATCATGGGCTGGGCCGACATGCTCATCAGACTGGACATGCCTTACGACTCGGAGGAGGCCCTGCGGCTGGCGGAAGAGGTGATGCAGTTCATCTGGGAGCACGCCTGGGATGCCTCGATTGAACTGGCGCGCCGCCGCGGCGCATTCGCCAACTTTCCGGTCAGCATTTTCGCCGTCAGCAGTGACGGCAGCCCCACCGGCAAGGTTCATCGCCCCGGCCGTCCGCGCCGGAACGCCACCGTCACCACCATCGCCCCCACCGGCACCCTTTCCATAATCGCGGGCTGCTCCAGCGGCATAGAGCCCCTATTCGCGGTCGTCTATGAGCGCCACGTGATGGACAAGGAAGTCCTTCTCGAGGTCAATCCCCTGTTCAAGGAGGTTGCCCAGCGGGAGGGCTTTTACAGCGATGAACTGATGGCCAAGATAGCCAAGAAGGGCACCGTCAAGGACATCCCCGAGGTTCCCAGGAAGTTCCAGCGGCTCTTCGTCACCGCCCACGACATCAACCCCACCTGGCACGTGAGGATGCAGGCCGCCTTCCAAAAAATGACCGATAACGCCGTCTCCAAGACCGTCAACTTTCCCGAGTCGGCCACCAAGGACGACGTGGCGGAGGTTTACTGGCAGGCCTACCGGCTCAACTGCAAGGGCGTGACCGTATACCGCGACCGCTCCCTGGAAGGGCAGGTGCTCACCCTCGGCACGGCCGAGCCGGCCCCGGACGAACAGGGTCGCCTCCAGTGGAAGCGTCCGGAGGTCCTTCAGGGCACCACCTACAAGATTCCCACCGGCTTCGGCGAGAGCCTTTACGTAACCGTGAACGAAGACCCCAACGGGAGCGTGCGGGAGGTCTTCGCGAATATCTCTCGCGTTGGCTCCGACCTGGCGGCCGACGCCGAAGGGCACGGCATCCTCGCCTCCACCTTCCTCCAGTCGGTTCCCAAGCCCGACCCCCAGGTTCTAGTCCGCCGACTTGCCGGCATCGCCGGCTCCTCGCTGCCCGCCCCGCAGCAAGAACTCGCCGCCAAATCCATACCCGACGGCATAGCCCTCGCCCTGAAGAAGCACATGGAGACGAAGCAGAAAGGCGACCTCGACTTCCTGACCCGCCGCAGAGACCTTCGCATCCCCGGCCGCTGCCCCTCCTGCCGTTCCGCCAACCTCCGCCACCAGGAAGGCTGCCTCATCTGCCTCGACTGTAACTACTCCGAGTGCGTGTAGAAAGATAAGTTGCCGGGGCGGACACGGAGTTCCGCCCCTACAGGGGAGGGATGAGGAGCAACGGTTTGGGGGGGGTTAGCTCGTTGAAATCCCATCGTAAACCGACGTCGCAACTATCGGGTTTGCTGTAGGGGCGGAACTCTGTGTCCTTGCGTGGGCATGGTGGGACGTTTCTTGTAGGGGCGGAACTCTGTGTCCGCCCCTAGAGAGGATCAACCAAAGCGCAAAAGGGGTAGTCGCCATGATTCTGGGCAAGCCCCGCCCTCACTGGGTTTTCGATGACATATTGGCACATGGCGAGGACGTCCGCCTCCTGCCGGGCCACGTGATCGTAATAACTCCTCTGCCATAGTCTGCCCCGAAACCCAAGGCTCCATGATTTGTGCGTCGTCGCGCTCTTGAACTGTTGGACGATTGCCGTAACGTCGGGCCCCTGGGAAGACGGTGATATGACCAGGTGCATGTGATCGGGCATCAGACAATAGCAGTATAAGGAGAAGCCTTTGGCCTCTCTTGCCTTCAGAAGCCACGCGATCACTTCCCGGGCCATTTGGTCATTCACAAACGGTTGCTCGGCCTTGTCTGCACATATGGTAACGAAGTAGACCCTTGACGGATCTCCGTATTCAGTTCGAGGGAGCCGAATCGTTTTCCTGTGCCTGGTCATCCTACCGCGAAGGGGCGGACACAGGGTTCCGCCCCTACATCAACCTGTCTTTGGAGGTTTCGAGTCTCGCTGCCCAAGGCGTCAAAGTGGTCGGCGCTGCCCCATGCCCCCCCTACTTCCCCAGCACCCCTTCCGACTTTATCACCAGTATGGTGACGTCGTCGCGTTTTTCGAGGGGGGAGTGGGTCAGGACGCGGTTGAAGAGGGCGTCGGCGATGTCGTCGGCCGGCAGGTCGGCGGCGCCCAGGAGGAATTCCTCGACTCCCCGCTGCTCGAATTCCTCTCCTCCCGCGCCGACCGCGCTGGTTACCCCGTCGGTGAAGACCAGCAGGACGTCGCCCGGCTCAAGGGTAACCTGCCGTTCCTGATACCTGGCGTGCAAGTTAGCCCCCATGACCGGCCCGGTCGGTTCCAAGGCTTCTATCTCACCGGAGGTGGCACGGTAATAAAGGGGAGGGACATTGCCCGCGTTCACGTATCGAAGTCGTCCTCCGTGGGCGTCCAACAGTCCATAGAAGAGGGAGACGAAGGAGTTGGGGCGCAAACCGGGAAGCACCAGCCGGTTTGCCTTTTCTATCGTCTCGCGGACGCTGCCGGCGGAGGAAGTCCACTCCAGGGTTTTCCTTACCCAGGGCAGGTTTACCACCGCCGGAAAAGTCTTTCCGGCGACGTCCGCCACGTAGAAGGCCAGTAGTCCCGCCTCCGGCTGCAAGAAGCCCACCAAATCACCTCCAAAGGGGCGTGATGGCCTATAACGAACCCCGATCCCCCAACCGGCAATCTCTGGAGGTGGAGGCGGATGGATCGTGGCCTGTATCCGCCGTGCCGTTTCTATCTCGTCCCGAAAGCCGTGGAGGATGGCGTCCTGCTCCTGGGCCCGGCGCTTGGTCTCTGTCTCCGAGGCTGCCAATATCCCCGCCAGGAGCGCCAGAATGAAGGTGTAAGGCATCAGGTTGGTCAGTGTCAGAAGCACCAGCCCCACCGGATCCTCCGACCGGCCTACCACCAGGGCCATGTAGAGGCAAGTCGCCACCAGCCCGGTTCCTATGCTGCCCACCAGCCCAAACCACATCGCCGCAGCCACGACTTCGGTGTAGTAGAGGGGGAAGAACTGCCAGCCGGGCGGGCCGCTCAGCGAAATCCACAGGGTAATAAGCACCAAGTCCACAGCCAGGCTGAAGCCTCGTCTTACCTGGGCGAACAATCCGCGCCGGTGGAGGACGAACAACCCCCCCGTATAGAGCATCACGCCTATCGCAACCAGATAGACGCTGCTGGGAAAATGAGGCTCGAAACTCCGGAAAATGGCCGGCGCGGAAAGCACCGCGAAGATGAACAGACACCGGAAAAGGATCATCACCATTTCCGGATCCGCCAGAAGTGCCAGGGAACTGGTCTTCTTCGACTCTCCGGTTGCCAATTCAGCGCTCATCTCGGCTGGCGAAGGTTAGCCCCAAGGGCAGCCCCAGGGAAAAGCCAGCGGCCAGCCGCGCTGGCCCGATCACCCGCCGCGCCCGCACAAGCCATAGGGCAGTGCCGGCAAGGTTGTTCTCACTTGTTGGACGGACGGGCGCCCTGCGATGGCCGCGTCAGCGGCACACTCCCAGCCCCTTGACGAATTCCCCCATCCTGTCCAGGGCTTTCTTCAAGTTGGGCATGGCATTGGCGTAAGCGCAGCGGATATGCCCTTCTCCGCTTTCCCCGAAGGCGCTGCCGGGCACCGCTGCCACCTTCTTCTCCGCCAGCAGACGATCGCAGAACTCCTCCGAGGTCAAACCGGTTACCCGTATAGAGGGAAAGGCATAGAAAGCCCCCTCCGGCAGCGAACATTCCAGGCCGATCTTGTTCAAGCCGTCCACGAAAAACCTTCGCCGCTGATCGTATTCTTTCACCATTCGGGTCACCGAGGCGGAGCCGTTGCGCAGGCCCTCGATGGCGCCCATCTGGCTCGTGGTGGGGGCGCAGAGCGCCGTATACTGGTGAATCTTGGTCATCAGGCCGATGAACGTCTTGTTGCTCGCTGCATACCCGACCCTCATGCCGGTCATCGCATAAGCCTTCGAAAAGCCGTTCAAGAGGATTGTCCTTTCCTTCATGCCCGGCAGGGAGGCGAAGGGGCAATGCGTTTCCCCGTAGGTGAGGCGCTCGTATATCTCATCGGAGACAACGACCAGGTCGTGCGCTTCCACTATCTGGGCAATCGGGATCAGTTCCGCGCGGCTCATGGTGGCCCCGGTGGGGTTGCTGGGGTAGTTAAGCAGAAGGATCTTGGAACGCGGAGTGATGGCTTTCTCCAGGGCCAGGGGGTTTAACTTGAACCCTTCCTCGCGGCGGGTTGGAACCATCACCGGAATTCCACCCGCCAGAATCGTGCAAGGCATGTAGGACACATAGCAGGGGTCTGCCATTATCACCTCGTCGCCAGGATTCACCAGAGCCCTCAAGGACAAGTCCAGGCCCTCGCTCACTCCGACAGTGATCAAGATTTCGTCCTCGGCCTCGTAGTGCAACCCATAAAGTCCTTCCAGCCACTCAGAGATGACCTGGCGCAACTCGAGCAGGCCGCTGTTGGAGGTGTAGGAGGTGTAACCCTTGCTAAGCGAATAGATGGCTGTCTCGGTTATGTGCCAGGGGACGGGGAAATCCGGCTCCCCCACTCCCAGGGTGATGACGTCTTCCATCTCCGAGAGCAGGTCGAAATACTTCCGGATGCCGCTGGGCGTGATCCCCAAGAGGGCGCGCGCCGCCTTGTCTTCCGGGGAGAAAGTCACGGCGTGATCTTCAGCCTCCTATCCTCTTCCTTTTCTTCCACGAGAACGTCGCCGTCGTGCTTATACGACTTGAGCACGAAATGGGTTGCCGTTCCGACGACGCCCTCCATGGGCGCCAGTTTCTCCGCCACGAAGGTTGCCACCTCCTTCAGGCTTCTCCCCTGGATCACGACGGTCAGGTCGTGGTCGCCTGACATCAGGTAGAGGGAATGCACCTCGGGGAAACGATAAAGTTTGTTCGCCACCGTATCGAATCCCCGGTTCCTTTCCGGGGTGACCCTGACGTCAATGAAGGCAAAGAGCCGCTGGTCGTCCGCTTTGTCCCAGTTCACCTTCGCCTTATACTTCACGATTACCTTCCCTTGTTCCAGCCTCTCGATGATCCTGCGGACCTCCTCTTCCTCGATTCCGAGCCGCACCGCTATCTCTGCGGGCGCAACCTTTGCGTCCTCCTCGAGTATGCCTAGTATCGCCAATTCTCTGTCGGATAACATCTGTGCCTCGACTTGTTTTTGACGCTTTCCGCCCGTTTTGGAACTGAAACCCGCCTCAGGCGGGTTCACCCCTTCCTGGCGTGCCGGCGCAAATCCCTGCCTAGCGCGAACGTTTCCCCAGCCGATACGGCCAGCAGTCAACCTGGAGCCCCATCGGCCAGACGCCGTCCGGAGGTTTTGCGTCGCCGAAAAACTCTCTCACCTCGCCGGCTTTCATCGTGATTATCTCGGACCCGGTGGTCGGGCTCAGGTCTCGCCATTCCCTGTCGGTATCCCAGTAGCGGGGTCGGATCTCCACCATCCCCCTCGCACCCCGATTCTGGATGGTGTAGTTGAATATGATCCGTCCGCCCTCCACGCTAATGCGGGAATCCGTCACCTCTGGCTGCGCCCCCCCTCCCCAGCCCAACTGCTGCGCTGCGACATAGACCCCCAAAACCACCACCAGCACCACCGCAAGTGTCATCAACAAGCCCCTCAGCCGACGCCTGGCCAACATTGACGGCGTGTTGAACCCGTCCACCGCGTACTCGCCAGCGCATTCGACGCACTTGACCATCTCTCCAAACCTGGTGTCGGAGGGCAAGAGGTTCAACTTCCGGCACTTGGGGCAAAAGGAAGGGATCCTATTAGCGTTTCTTTGCCTATCGTGTCCCGACCAGCCGCTGTCTGCCATCGCTCTCTCCTTACTCCTGAGCAGTTAGCCACTATCGCGAAAACGCCGCCCCGACTTCCTCAGGCGTGTTTGACGATTACCTCTTCGACCATGTCGGCCACATCTTCGCAACGGTCCGAGGCGTTTTCCACCGCCTCATGTATATCCTTCAGTTTGATCACCTGGAGGGGAGCCGCATTATTGTCGGCGAAAAGATTATGCAGTGCCTGCCGGTAAAGCGCGTCTCCCTGGCTCTCCAGCATGCTTATCTCCTCGCACTTCTCCAGGACACCCTTCCCATCATGCAGCCCTTTGACCGCATCCCTCATCGCCTCCACCGTCTTAACCAAATGCCGGATCTGCGCCCGTAAATCCTCCGTCGGCTCGGACAAATTGAACGATAGCATCCTGCCTGACACCGCGTTGATGTAGTTGAGCGCCCGGTCCATCGTCCGCGCGAGCCTCTGGATGTCCTCCCTGTCAATGGGGGTCACGAAGGTTCGGTTAACCTCGTTTATTATCTTGTCCGTCAGTTCGTCGGACCGTTTCTCCCGCGCCCTTATTTGCTCCACCTTCTCCGGCACGTTCTCGTAGTTGTCCACCAGGTCCAGAAGCAGGTGGGCAGTCTCCACTACGCCTTCCGCTGTTTCCGCCAGCATCTGAAAGAACTTCCTATCGCGCGGTATGAATCGGGCCATATCATGCTCCCCCCGGATTCTGTCTCGGCACTCCCTTTAATCATAGCCCCGCCTCAGCCTCCCGTCAACCGCCTGGGGCGTCCGGGGACAGGGCTTGCGCAAGCCAGCCGTGGGTGGTATGGTAACCACGCTCATGGTTCTCAGACTGCTTCCGGGGCGGCCCGCCCCAGGCGGGCTCAACCAAGTTCGGGCAAGTCATGAAATCATCTCCTCGAGGCGGTCTGCGGACCGCCCCTGTGCTATTGCTGGCGTCCCCGGAGGCAACCTGTGGAACTCCACCAAACTAGCGCCCCTCATCCTCATCGTTCTCCTGGCTCGGACCTATGACTTCGTCAACGGGATGAACGACTGCGGCCAACGCTTGCATGCTCCTGCTGCTGGGATGGCCCTCTTACTGGCGCCCGGGGGGCCGGTTGGCCGCGCGGACGTCAATACCATTGTCATCAAACCATGATAAACCCGCTAAGATGCACAAACAGCTCTAGGCAGAGGAGGCGCAGAATATGACGACAAGCATTCTTCTGTTGATACTGCTTGCGCTTGCCTTTGATTTTTTGAATGGCTTCCACGATGCGGCCAATTCTATCGCCACCGTTGTCTCAACCAGGGTGCTCACGCCTCGCCTTGCTGTCATTTGGGCAGCTTTTTTCAATTTCATTGCGTTTCTTCTGCTCGGCTTGCATGTTGCTAATACTATCGGGAAGGGAATTATTGACATAGCGATTATAGATAAGGCCATCATTTTCGGCGCACTTATGGGGGCCTGTGGTTGGAATATCATTACCTGGTATTTCGGGCTGCCTACCAGCTCTTCCCATGCGCTTATTGGAGGCATGATAGGTGCTGCGCTCGTGAAGGCGGGACCAAAGTCACTCGTGTGGCACGGTGTCTTGAAGGCGGCAACTTTCATAGTTGTTTCACCAACAGCAGGCCTTATCTTGGGGTTGGGCCTTGGTGTCGCCGTATATCGGATGTTCCTAAAAAGCACTCCGTCGAAGGTGGATCATGTTTTTAGAAAAGGGCAGCTGTTATCTGCTGCATTGTATAGCACCGGGCATGGCGGAAACGATGCCCAGAAAACGATGGGCATTATCACAAGCCTCCTTTTCAGCGTGGGGCTTTTGAAAGGTGAGTTTCATGTTCCTTTTTGGGTCGTGATCGCCTGCCACGGTGCCATTGCACTCGGAACGCTGTTTGGCGGATGGCGCATTATTAAGACAATGGGCCAGAAAATTGCCAAGCTTAGGCCCGTGGACGGATTCTGCGCAGAATCTGCCGCAGCCATTACGCTATTCATCGCTTCGAGATTCGGCATTCCCGTGAGCACTACCCACACCATCACGGGTGCTATTGTGGGCATTGGCTCACTCAAGAGGTTGAGTGCGGTCAGATGGGGAGTTGCCGGGCGAATCGTGTGGGCATGGATATTCACGATTCCCTGTTCAGCAGCGATTGCAGCTTTGGCTTATGGCCTCACTCGTCTCCTGAAGTAAACGACGGACCATTGCTTTGGTCCTTACTCAACCCTTCTACTAAGATCGGCACAGACATGGTATTGTCTCCCCTGGCCGGCTTTCTGTACTCAGGCCCGCCCACGGTTTCTGCGCCGAGACAGGCGCCGCCTCCGCTGCCCTTGTCTATGCCCTCTTCGGCATGGGGAAACACCTGTTCCATTTTTCACCACGGCCCGCGGGCGCTATCGCTCTTCCACGAAAGCCACTGCCCCGAACTGCCCCGGGATGTGGAACCACGACCCGGTCGGACTCCACGCGCTGTATTCGGAGTCGGCACCCTCCTTCCCCACCTCGCCTCGGTAAAGCCCCATCCGCCAGACGTCCCCGGGCGAAGGCGCACCCCGTCCGTCCGTGACCAAGTCCACGAACGGGATGGCAACCTCTACCGTCCAGCCCTTGTCCACGTCGTCTCGGTTATCCACAGTGCCATCAACCTTGACCGCGGAAATAAGCCCCCGCGCATCATAACGCTTGTTGAAATAGACCTGATCCATCGGCGACCCAGGGGGGTTCACTACCACCATGTCCAGCAGCGCATTTAGCGGGTTTAGTTCGAATTCAAAGTAACTGCCAACCGCGAGGGGTGGGGCTATAAATGCCTCCACCACGTCCTCCTGCCACAAGTCCTCGTCCCTCACCTTCATCGTCGCCCAGACATCGTCATCCTCGCATTCGAATCCCAGGTACAAGTTTTTGTCATCCCAGAGCATCTTGGCGACTGTCTGTCTCTGGGCGTAAGTGCCCGTACGGGTCAGTCTGAACCGCCCAACCGGTTCCGCCTTCTGCCATTCCGCCTCATCCAGCGCACCATCCACCACGATCGGCCCCTCTTTGATATGTCGGCAGCGGTACAGGAACGTCTCCCGAAACTCCAATTCACCGAACTCGTCCGGCTGGTGAAAGGATGCCCCCGTCGCCGACCAGGCCATCAGTTCCTGCTCTTTTGCGCCTGCCGGCCAATCCACCCGGCAGAGGTTGACCCTCCATACGTCGCCGGGCTGGGGAAGGTGCTCCTCAGGCCCCACCAGATCCGTCAGGGGGATCGCCATTTCCACCGTCCACCCCTCGTCCACGTCCCGAGAGTCGTTAATCGTTCCCTCAACCTTCGCCGCCGATTTCGCGCCGCTGCTGTAAGTCTTCTTCCACCTCACCGTCTGCACTCCGAGCAGCGATTTATCCACTATCCTCGTGTCGAAAAGAGCCCCCAGCGGGTTCACGTCGAATTCGTAGTAGGCCGCCTCCGACCCGTGCGGCGCGATGAATACCTCGACCGCCTCTTCGGTATAGACGGGGTCATCCCGCTGCGTCAGGGTGCTCCAGACGTCCGAGTCCTCACAGGCAAAGGCCAGGTAGAGGTAACCCGTATCCCAAAGCAGTTTGGCCTCGGTAGCCTGGTTCGGCTTCTCGCCCGTGCGGGAATCCACTAACTGGACCTTGTCGGCGACCCTCCAGGCGGCCTCGTTCAATTCCCCATCTATCGTAATAGTTCCCGGCCAGACCCTCTCGCAGCCGTATCGCTCCGGCCCCCCCTCGCTCGGACCCTCCGCCAACCATAAGAAAAGCAAGCCCATCAGGAACGCCGCTTTCTTCACTTTATTGCTCCGAAACGCCATCATTTGCGTCCAGTCTAGCATCTATAACCCGTCTCCCGCCACCTGTAGTTTGGCAGCGGCCCTTCGTGGTATAATAAATATGCATAAAGAGCGGGTGGGCTAGACCCTATCAAGCGGTCTCGCGGCCAGCTCAGCCGTGCTTAGGGGGCGATGTAGCCATGCGGAAATGGGTGGTTCTTCTAATATTCGTGTTTGGGCTCCTAATGATAACCTGGGTTTTCTTGGCCAATTCCGTGGCCGTCATGCAAAGGATCGCCAACGTCTCCAGCGCGGTGGGCGATGTCACCGTCGTCCTCAAGGGTTCCAGCACCCCCTTGGCCCTTTCCACCAATAAGAAGGTCAAGGAGGGGGATACCGTCCGAACCGGTCCGGATGGCGCTGCCATCCTGGCCTGGATGGACGGGACCAAGGTTCACATGGGCCCCAATACGGAACTGGAGGTCATGAAGTGCTTCAGCAAGAAAGGCCAGGACATCAGCCTGTTCAAACTCAAAGGCGGCGAGATCTGGTCCCGCATTTCAAAGCGCCTGAGCCGGGAATCGAAGTTCGAGGTGGAGACGCCGTCGGCAGTGGCCGGCGTGAGGGGCACCATCTTCTCGTTGGCCGTCACGCCGTCGGGAGGTGCAAGGCTATCCGTGTTCAGTGGTCGTGTTGATCTCAAGAGTCAGCTGAAGATGATGCTTTTTGACCCGGGTGTGGTTGTGGATGTTCAACCGGACGGAGGGATGATTCCCGTTCGGATGACCAAGCAAGAGCGTGACGAATGGGAGAAAAGGGCCGAAATCAACGGGCCCCTCCTCTCGGTTCGCAGTCCCAAGGATGGAGCTGAGGTTCCGGTTGGCACCACGGAAGTTACCGGCAGGACTGAACCGGGCGCCGGCGTCCTCGTGAACGGGAACAAAGCCCTTGTCACTGAGATCGGGTGGTTTCGCGCAAAGGTCTCCATCTCTCCGGGCGACAACGCCATAGAGGTTGTGGCCACCGACCGCTTCACCTTTGAGACGAGCGCGCGAATAAAGGTCGTGGGAACCGAGAGGGATTTGAAAAGGGAACAGTAACCAGTGGCCGGTAACCAGTGGGATCGCCTTATCCCTCATTGCAGGTCCATCCCTGGACAACCATGCCAATCTTGCTTTCAAACACTCACAATTCGTGAAATCCGTGTAATCCGCCTTCGTCCGCCGCGGCGCACTACGGCGGACAAGTCCGTGGTTGAGTCTTGTTGCGTCTTCCTCGAAACTCTCTTTCCCGCAACTTGGTCTTAATAACATGCACTTAAAGGTAATCGCCTGCGAGGTGTTGGCCAGGGAGCTTTACTACTGCGCCGCCAGAGCCAGGAATACCCTCGAAATCGAGTTGCTCACCCAGGGCCTCCACGATAACGCCGAGGTCTGCCGGCGGGAACTCCAGGCGAGGATAGATGCGGCAACCCCCGAGAAGTTCGCCGGCGTGGCGCTCGGCTACGGCCTTTGCAGCAACAGCCTGGAGGGCATAAGGGCCGGAGCGGTCCCTATGGTGGTGCCCCGCGCCCACGACTGCATTACCCTCCTGCTCGGCTCCAAGGATCGGTATCGCACGTTGTTCGAGCGGCAGCCTGGAACCTACTACTACTCCTCCGGCTGGCTGGAGTACACCGAGCGGAGAGGTGAGCGAGTCGAGTATGCCCAGAAGTCCGGGCTGGTGAGGCAAAGGAGCTTCGAGGAACTGGCGGCAAAGTACGGGGAGGATAACGCCCGATACCTGGTGGAAGCGCTCAGTTCCTGGGAGAACAACTATACCCACGGAACCCTCATCGAGTTCCCCTTTTCCGCCCGTTTGAACCTCGAGGAGCGGGTAAGGGACATTTGCGAAGAGAAAGGTTGGACTTTCTCCAAGGTTTCAGGGGATGTCGGGCTGATTGAGAGGCTCTTGGACGGGGAATGGAACGAAGGCGAGTTTCTCGTCCTCCAGCCCGGAGAAGCGGTCAAGGCGACCTACGATCATACTGTTATGGCACTCCTGGAGGGGGTTCGTTGAATCACCCACAGCCCGGACAGGGCTGCAGATCAGATATGAAGGGAGAGAGGAGAATGCGCAAACTGCGCTGGCCATTATTGATTAGTGGTTTCTTGCTGGCAATGACTTTCATGCTGGTTGTGGCGCTCGTTGCAGACAATCAAGACAGGAACGGGAGGCCCAAGAACGTCGTCCTGATCGGCTGGGATGGGGCGCAGAGGAACCACGTCAAGGAGTGTCTGGCCAGAGGGGAACTACCCAACCTCGCGAGGTTGTCTTCCGAGGGGCGCCTGGTGGCGATTGATGTCCTCAGGACAACCGCGACGAAGCCCGGCTGGGCCCAAATCCTCACCGGCTACAACCCCGAGATCACCGGCGTCTTCAGCAATGACCGCTTCCAGTCCATTCCCGCGGGCTACACCGTTTTTGAGCGGCTGGAGGAATTCTTCGGCCCCGATAGATTCGTCACCGTTGCCGTCATCGCCAAGAAAGACAACCTGGGCGCGGAGCCTCAAGAGCCCTATTACCACACCAAGGACGCCATGGATGTTTTCCTCAACGACCTCGCGGAGAATGACGTTGTCTGCTCCAAGGTTCTGCAATTCCTGGATCAATACAAGGACAAGCCATTCTTCTTCTTCGTCCATTTCGCCGAGCCGGATCGTCAAGGCCATCAATTCGGCGAGAACTCAAAGGAATACAACGACGCCCTCATCTCCGACGATGCCCGGACCGGCGATATAGTCAAGAAGTTGAAAGACCTTGGACTCTACGACAATACCCTCATCTACGTCACCGCCGATCATGGCTTCGACGAGGGCATGAACAGCCACCAGGACGCCCCCTACGTCTTCCTCGCCACCAACGACCCCGAGGTCATCCGCCGCGGCGAGCGCGCCGACATCGCGCCCACCATCCTCGATAGATTCGGCCTCGACCCCACCAAGATCAATCCCCCCCTCGACGGCCACCCGTTGACGAAGCCCTACGAACCCCCCATCTGGTAGCGAAAGCAAGGCTAAACGCTCAGGGCGACGATACGCACGAGGCTGCCTCCTGAACGGGGACCGAAAAGCTCAGGGCGCACTTCGGCGAGCTCCGTTCGACTTGCTCCCTTCGGGAGGCTCAGGGCCCGAGCACGTCGAGGGCACGGCCCGAGTCCGCCCCGGCGGATCGAGGGCTGTCGAGCCGTGAGCCCGTCGAACTGCAAAGCTGCTCCCGTGCGTTACTGCCTTTACCCCTTCGTCAACAGGCCCGACCAGTCCAATATGTTGTGGACTCTTGCAAAGCATTGACAATTATTGAAAGGCGCATTATAATATAGGTGGCGCGGGGTGGAGCAGTCTGGAAGCTCGACGGGCTCATAACCCGTAGGTCGCAGGTTCGAATCCTGCCCCCGCTACCAAATCCGCCGTTGTGGATGACATTCTCCAGCTTAGGAGAGAAGTGGACCTCCCACCTGACAACCCCCTTGCACGGCTGCTGCGCGAGTTGCGGGAGGGCGCGATTTGCCTGGAGGATGCAGTGGCAAGGATCCGAACACCCACCTTCGCCCGGCAGTTATCCGACTCGCACCTCTCTGAGCTCGACCGAGCTGTCTTTTCGGGAGACCTGGGGGAAGAAGAGGGACTTCCTGCTTTTCTTCTTTTTGAGGCGGCACGCGCCTCAATACATTTGTCCCCGGCAGTTCGGCGAGAGGTCGTGCTTCATTTTGCTCACTCCGTCCCTCCTGGTCAGCCATGGCTGATTGGATTGAGGCGGGAGGCATTTGAGTGCGCGCTGCACCTTGTGTCGTGTGAAAGCGAGCCGTCTGTGTGGGTGGAGGTTGCGACCTACGTGGCCGACTGTCTTGGGCGGCAGGGCAATCCACGTGCCGCCCTGGATTTGCTCGAAAAAGCCCTTGCCGCGGCAGCCGCCGAAGCCGATTTGGCGCTCACCCTCAACAGTATGGGCAACACATATTGGCGGTTGGGGCAGAGAGCGGCCGCTACCACAGCGTACGGAAAGGCACTCCCAATCTACCGATGCTTAGTGGCAGCCAACCCCGGACTTTACCTCCAACATGTTGCCATCACGCTTAACAACCTTGGGCCGGTGTTCACTGAGCTGGGCGATTTTGCGCCAGCCAGGGACGCCTTTGCGGAGGCTGCCCAGATCTTCTGTGAGCTCGCCCGCACTGCTCCTCAGCCGTTTGGGCCAGAACTCGTCAAGGCCCTGACCAACCTTGGCAGCGCACTGCTGAGGCTGCGGAAATGGGATGAGGCCCGTGAGGCCTATGAGAAGGCGCTGACGATCGCGGAGGGTCTCGTCAGTGCCGGCCATGGTTCCCCCCTGGATGTTGCGATGGTGCAGGGCAACTTGGGGAACCTATTCAGTCAGATCGGGAAGGTGGCACTGGCCAGGAGTGCCTATGAGGCCAGCATCGAGATCTACAGACGTTTTGGGGATGCCAAAGTGCCTAGTGTGACTCGGAACCTTGCGTTATGCTTGATCAACCTTGCAGGCCTTCTGTCTGATGATCCCGACGGTCAAACACTGGCAAGACGGCTCTACCGTAAGGCAGGACTTCTGTCTAAGGCTGATCCGCTGGTCAGCGCGCGTTGTCTGAGCAACTCCAGCGTGTTGGAATGGAGAGCCGGGAACCGGGAGTTGGCAACGCACATGGCGGCCACGTCGGTAGGGATTCTGGAGAATTGGCTGACAACGAGGGGTACAGATTCGGACTACTACTCCTTCAAGAGTAATCTGGAAGCCTCTTACCACATCCTGCTGGAGGACCGGGGGCTGGACGGAGAGTCGCAAGCCATGTTCCAGATTCTCGAGAACCTGCGCCAGGGGGAGTTGCTTTCCGGCGGTGAGGCAGGCAGTGGACAAAACGTGGCGATTTCCGGAAGCACGGCGCTTGAGGGGAAGCGCGTGCCAAGGGCAGCCCCGAGGGCCGCGGAGCTCGTGGGTGGGGGACCTGAAGGCTTCTTGCGTCTCTGTCCTGCTGCCAAGGATGCGGTCTATTTGACAATCCAACGCACGGTCGAAGGAACGCTCTTCACAATTCTCGATCGAGACGGCTTCCGCAGCTTTCGTGTAGGGGGCCGATGGAGCGAGGCCGCTGTGCGCTTGGTACGAGCCATCGGACAAGCCTTTAGAAATGGATCCCAAGCTTCGCGACTAGTGGCGTGCGCTGGAAAAGATCTTTGGGACGCCCTCCCTGATCAAGTCCAACAGTGCCTCGGTGCTCATACCGGCCCCGTTTACCTATCGCCAGACGATCTCAGCGTTAACTTGCCGTTGGAGTTCCTTTGTCCGAGCGGTGAACCAGACGATTTCCTCGGCCTGATCCATCTTCTTCCGAGGACACCAGGCGTGCTGCACTATAGCCGGGCCCTAAAGGCCCTGACGGTCGCCGCAGGACACCCACCAACGGCAATGATTTTCTGCAATCCCACGCACAGCGGCGTTTGCCCTCTTCCTGGAGCAGCGAGAGAGGCTTCGGTCGTAGGGAAAATGCTTAGCAGCGACTTTCAGTTGGCACCGGGCGGTCGCGTCTGTGTAGGCAGACAAGCGACGCTCGAGGCCTTCTTGAAGGCCCTGGCGAGTAACCCCTCTATTATCCATTTCTCAGGTCATGGAGATTATGCAAGCCGAGAACCGGTTCTCTTGTTTGCGGGGAACCACACCCTGACGCCCCGCGGACTTCCGGACGGTCCGCTGAACGCCAGACCGTTAGTGATGCTTAACGCCTGCATCGCTGGGATTACGGAGAACATGGGCGGCGCCTACCGGGGATTCCCTGAGGCCTTCCTGTCCCGCGGGGCCGCGGCAGTCATAGCCAGCGCGTTTCCCGTGAGCGACTGGGCTGCCAGCACCTTCAGTCAGCTGTTCTACGAAAGATTCTCGAACGGTGCCACTGTAGGAGAATCTATCCTTCATGCCCGGAAAGCCATCGGGCAGAGTGACCAGCCCAATCCGCTCCACTGGGGTCTTTACGTGGCCTGGGGAAACGTGAATGCCAGGCTGGAGCAGTCTGGAAGCTCGACGGGCTCATAACCCGTAGGTCGCAGGTTCGAATCCTGCCCCCGCTACCAACTCGAATCACACACCTGCCCCGAGGGGGGCAGGTTTTTCTTTTTGAGAGACCTGCGCAACTCTGGCGAGCTTTCTCATGGTTTCTGGGGTGCCTTCAGCGGGTTTCTGCCGAAGAGCCCGCAGTTCTTCGTTGACCCTTCGTGTCACGCGCCTCGTATCGGCTCAGGAGTTGAGAAGGCAGCCAACTTGCCCTCTGCTGTGAGAATCAGCATAATGAACGGTCAAATCCGCGGAGCGACGAGCCGCTACGGCTCAGTTGCCCCGAAGACGTACTTCGGAAGAAGGAGGATGTTATGTTTGATGGCGTTTTTCATGTTCCGACTCCAAAGAATGAACCGGTGCTATCCTATGTCCCTGGGTCATCCGAGCGCACCAGGCTTAAGGCTGCGTTAAAGGACATGCTTGCGACGCCGGTGGATGTGCCGATGGTCATCGGCGGGAAGGAAGTGAGGAGCGGCGATACCGTAGAGATGTGCTGTCCGCACAACCGCTCCAGCCTTCTTGGCGTGTATCACAGGGCCAACGCCAAGCACGCCGCAGCGGCTATTGCTGCCGCCAAGGCTGCCAAGGCGGAGTGGTCGTCACTGCCGTGGAGAGCGCGCGCTACGGTCTTTCTGAGGGCCGCCGAGTTGCTGTCCGGGAAATATCGCCCGATCCTGAACGCAGCCACCATGCTCGACATGAGCAAGACCTGTCACCAGGCGGAGATTGACGCCAGCGGCGAACTCATAGATTTCTGGCGCTTCAATCCGTATTTTATGGCGCAGATTTACGACGATCAGCCCCTGCCCGGCCCGGGCATTCTGAACTACATGGAGTATCGTCCGCTGGAGGGCTTCGTATTCGCGATTACGCCGTTTAACTTCACTTCCATAGCGGGCAACCTGCCAACGGCGCCAGTTCTGATGGGAAATACGGCGGTGTGGAAGCCGGCGTCTTCGGCCGTTCTTCCGGCGCACTTCATAATGCAGATTCTAAAGGAGGCCGGGTTGCCCGACGGAGTCATCAACATGATTCCCGGGCCGGGCGAATCCTTGGGGCCGGTGGTGCTTGAGAATGTTGACCTTGGCGGGGTTCACTTTACCGGCAGCACGTATGTGTTCTCCAGCATCTGGCTCACGATAGGGTCCGATATACGGAAGTACGCGTCGTATCCGCGGATTGTCGGCGAAACCGGCGGCAAGAACTTCATCTTTGCCCACACATCCACAGACATCGGGGCATTGGCAACTGCCCTGGTGCGCGGCGCATTCGAATATCAGGGCCAGAAGTGCTCGGCGGCGAGCCGCGCCTACGTCCCTGACACCATCTGGCCCGAACTGCGAGAGTGCCTGCTGGCGCAGGTGGCGGCCATCAAGATGGGCGACGTCTGCGATTTCACGAACTTCATGGGGGCCGTGATTGACGATAAAGCGTTCAAATCCATCTCCGGCTACCTGGAACTCGCGCGGAGCAGCCCTGGGCACGAGGTCATTTGTGGGGGCAACGCGGACGGCTCGGGGGGCTTTTTTATCGAGCCGACAATAGTGGTAGCCGAGGATCCCAAGTCCCGGATGATGACGGAGGAGATCTTCGGTCCTGTGTTGACCGTTCATATCTATCCCGAAGCGAAATACGAGGACGTTCTTCACCTTTGCGACCAGACAAGCCCCTACGGACTGACTGGGTCTATCTTTGCCCGTGACCGCACCGCCATCCAGCAAGCCGCCGATGTCCTCCGCAACGCTGCCGGCAACTTCTACATCAACGACAAGCCCACCGGGGCCGTGGTCGGCCAGCAGCCCTTCGGCGGCGCCCGTGCCTCTGGCACCAACGATAAGGCTGGCTCATGGCTGAACCTGCTCCGCTGGACGTCCCCCCGCGCGATAAAGGAAACCCTCGATCCACCTGCGGACTTCCGTTATCCTTTCATGGCGGAGGATTGACAGGGTTCAAAGTCAGTCGCAACCCTCCCCAAGGCGCATGATCCATCTGCGCCCAATCCCACCGCGGAGTTCGCCACGACCGAGATGCCCGGCGAATGGTGCGAGTTGGGAAAAGCCTACACCCTGGGGAAGAACTGGCCGCTCAATGTGGCCGTCAACAGCGTGGAATACTCGCCGGGACGCATCAAGGCCGACAATGAGTATCTCTGGCCCAAGCCGGACGTGAAGTTCCTGGTGGTGCACTACGCCATCCAGAACCCGCTGACCGAGGCGTATCGCGTCGGCACAAGGAGCATTGACTGGACGGCCGTGGATGCCCAGAATGAGAACCGGACGCAGGACTTTGTGGGGGTGGAAGGCACGAATGTCACGCTGGATCAGGACTTGAAGCCCATGCAGACCGTCCAGTGCTTTACGGAGATCGAGGTGCCCGCCAAGGGCCCGGTGCCGAAACTGATCGCGGCCATCCACGGAGACACGGAGGCGCTGGTGGCCCGCTATGACCTGACTGACAAGGTGCAACCGCTGGTGGCCCCGTATGCCGACCCCAACGATCCGTCCGGCGCAACGCTGGTGGATCAGGTCCAGGGCACGGTCGGGAACACCTATATGACCGGCCCCTATGACTTGAAGGTGGACGCGGTGAACTTCGCAACGGACAAGATCGGGGACGAGCCGCTGCCGTCAGACCAGGAGTATTGCCTGCTGACGCTGGAATACACGAACTTCGGCGACC
>Ga0315294_10002045_pt1 | contig 22113 bp, 27 predicted proteins | sample YL17G13_40_MG_FD_203626 | JGI IMG/M metagenome (GOLD analysis project Ga0315294, IMG submission 203626) | Sediment microbial communities from Yellowstone Lake, YNP, Wyoming, USA - YL17G13_40 | ecosystem: Environmental > Aquatic > Freshwater > Lake > Sediment | place: USA: Wyoming | collected...
CAGGACTTGCCTGAGATGACCATGTTGGGCTTGAGAAGGATCCCCTCGAGAAGCACGCGGTGCTCACCGAGCTCGAAGAAGACCAGGCGAAGCACTTCCTCCGTAACCTCGCGGCAGCGGGCAAGGGTGTGGTCTCCGTCCATCAGGACCTCGGGTTCCACGATCGGGACAAGGCCGGCCTCTTGACACAGGGCCGCGTAGCGCGCGAGGGCGTGGGCGTTGGCGGCCATACAGGGTCGCGTGGGAAGTCCGGGGCCGATCGTGATCACGGCTCGCCACTTGGCGAAGCGAGCCCCGAGCTCCCGATACTCGCTCAGACGCTCGCTCAGGCCGTCCAGGCCCTCCGTGATCTTCTCCCCGGGGAACCCCGCAAGGTCCTTGAGACCCTGGTCAACCTTGATCCCAGGGCTGATCCCTCTCTCCAAGAGCAGCTTGGGGAACGGGACGCCAGCTCTTGTGGCCTGGCGAATCGTCTCGTCGAACAGGATAACTCCGCTGATGAAGGCCTCGATCCCCTTTGTCGTGAACAGCAACTCACGGTAGGCGCGGCGGCTTTCCTCAGTGGAGACCGAGTTCACGTGCTCGAAGCGCTTCTTGATCGTCCCGAAGCTCTCGTCGGCCGCGAGAATCCCCTTGCCCGGAGCGACCAGCGCCTGCGCGCAGGAAACGAGCGTCTGTTCGTCCATCGGCCAAGCACCCCCTTTGAAAGTGCGTGAGTGAGCTCACGTCCAGGATGATTCTAGCCGATTCCTGTGGCAGTGAAGTGGGGCGTCCGCGAAGAGCACCCAAGGACTGTCACCCGTCGGCTAGCACGAGAGGGCGGTCATTCAGGGCGTCTTTGCCCACTCCCAGAGGAAGAGCCTGGAAACGGGAGCTTCTCGAGCGAGAGTGCAGGTCCTTTCCGCGTTGTCCCTCAGAAAGACGTCGAAGATGTCTGGCCGCAGCTCGACGGTGAGTCTGCGCCCGCGTGCGTCCACAAAGCGCACCGCCGGACGGCAGGCGGTCGTCACGCGAAGGTTGCCTTTGCCTACGGTGCAGCCGCTCCCGACCTGGATGCCGTCCGAGAGACACGAGAGCGGCGGGGTCGAACCCGCGTCCGACTCCGCCTCGATCCCGAAGTAGCCGCGGCTCTGCAAGAGGTCGAGGGCAAGAAGGCCCATCCGAATCCCCGCGACTAGGAACGGCCCCTCGTGCCCATGGAGTCGGATCCCGCGGTCGATCATCGCGTCGAGATCGACGGTCCTTGGATCGATGGACAGGTGTTCCATTGACTCACCTCTCGCCCTGCATTCTAGCTTGCGATCCGTTCGCTGGCAGGCGCCGAGCGGCTCACTCGGCCCCCTGCACACAATCCGACCGCTCGAGAGCGTCCGGCCTTGCCTCGGTCGCGGAGAGAGGTATAGTCATCAGGCGATGGAACCTTTTTCCTCTCTGAGGCCTCTCATCGGAATGGTCCACCTTCCTCCGCTGCCCGGGAGCCCCGGCCATGGCGAGGAGACGATGGCGTCGATCATCGACTTGGCTCTGGCTGACCTTTCTTCCTTGGAGGAAGGCGGCGCCGACGGAGCACTCGTTGAGAACTTCGGCGATGCCCCGTTTTCGAAGCTCGCGACCAAGGAGACCATCGCCGCCATGGCGGTGATCGTTGCGCAGATGACTCGTAAGGCCCGAATCCCCGTTGGGGTGAACGTGCTGCGGAACGACGGGGCGGCGGCGATCGCCGTGGCGGCGGCCGCGGGAGGATCGTTCGTCCGCGTGAACGTCTTCTGCGGCGTGGCGTTCACCGACCAGGGCATGATCGAAGGGCAGGCGCACGCCCTCCTTTGTCTGCGGAAGAGACTCGGGGCGGCGGTGTCGATCCTCGCCGACATCCACGTCAAGCACGCCTCGCATCTCAACACGATCGAGGAGGCAGCGCTCGATGCAACGCGGAACGGTCCCGACGGCCTCATCGTCACGGGAACTGGAACCGGGAAACGCACGTCGCCAGAAGATCTCCGAGCGGCGAAACGCTCAAGCGCTCTCCCTGTTTTCGTGGGGAGCGGCGTGAGCCTCGATACCCTTTCGACCTACTCCCAGGCCGACGGGTTCATCGTGGGGAGTTCCCTCAAGCAAGGCGGCCAGCTCAACGCCCCGGTCGACCCGGAGAGAGTTCGCGCACTGGCCAAGGCCATCGCCCGTCTCGAGGCTCCGGCGTGACCAGGATCCTTGTCTTGGGGGACCTGAACCTCGACGTGCGGGCGCAGCTCCCTGTGAAGGTGCCGTGGGGCGAGGAAGCGCGGACCGTCGTTCAGGTCGTCCCAGGAGGCTCCGCCGGCAACTTCGCGCGAGTCGCCCGCCGCCAGGGCGCGGACCTCCTCTTCATCGGATGCGTGGGGAATGACGTGGTCGGGAACCTCCTCCTAGAGTCCCTGGAGACCGCAGGGATTGAAACGCACGTCAAGCGAGGGGCCGGCCCGTCAGGGACCATCCTGGCATTGTGGAAGGGCGTCGAGCGGACGATGTTCTGTTCCCGCGGGGCAAACGACGGCCTCGACGCCGCTTGGATTGAGGAAGCGCTGTTCCACAAGGCAGATCACCTTCACCTGTCCGGCTACGCGTTCCTGTCACCACCGCAGCGGACCGCGGCGCGGCGGGCGATCGCGCTTGCCCGAAAGAGAGGCCTCACGATCTCGGTCGATCCCCCTCCGGCGAGCCTCATCCGGGACTTCGGCGTCGAGGCCTTCCGCGATGAGTTGGGCTCAGTCGATTGGATCTTCCCGAATCTTGAGGAAGGGCGGACCCTCTCCGGAAAGAGAGCGCCGCAGAGGATCGTCGACTCCCTGGCCCAGAGCTTCTCCGTTGGGGCACTGACGATGGGGGGAGAGGGCTCGCTCGCTTGGAGCGGGAGCAAGCGAGCCCACGCGAAGGTCGCGCCGCTTGAGGCTGCCGACACGACCGGGGCAGGCGACGCCTTCGCGGCTGGATTCGTCGTGACGTATCTCCGAGACAAGGATCTTGGAGGGGCGAACGCCCGGGCGAACGAAATCGCCCACCACGAGCTCGACGGAAGAACCTAGGAATCTTCGGCTTCCTTCTGTGCCGAAGCGCGACGCTCCTGCTCCGGCGCTTTGGACCAGATCGGCGAGGCTAGAGAGTGCGCGGTCGCCGTGGCGAGAAAGAGCAGAATGAGAACCTAGGCACGCACGACCCACGTGAGCGTGTGGCGCCTGGAGAGCAGCTGCCGCCTGAGAGCGCCGCCTTTCGTCGAACGCGCCCATGCCTGAGAAGAGCTCGTGGGCGCCGATCGTCTTTCTGGGTGCGACCACGTCCTCGAGCCCGGGAGACAGGCCAAACGAAGAATCGGAAACCCCGTGACTTGCGCACCCTGTGCCCCGCCGGACTGCCCAAGCCGTCGGAGGACGCCCGCGACGAATCCCTCTACAATACGGGCTGGAAGAGCCAGCGAGACAAGCCCGCGGGCGGCCGCGGCTCGAGGAGGGGTGTGAGAACCGTGCCGACGTTCAAGCGAGGCCGAGCGCACAAGGTCGGCCTCTCTCCGGGGACCCTGGTGCATGCGGGAGGGTCGAAGACCGAGGAAACCAGGATCTCCCTCATGACCTACGACGAGGCGGCCTACGAGGAGAGGGAACTCACCCGCGTGGAAGAGGCCTTTCCCCTCAAGGATGGGCCAACCGTAACCTGGATTGACATCGACGGCCTCCGAAGCATTCCGACGATCGAAGCCCTGGGGGAGCACTTCGGCTTCCACTCTCTGGTCCTTGAGGACGTCGTCACGACCGGCCAGAGACCCAAGATGGAGGACCACGAGAGCTACCTCTACCTGGTGCTACGGATGGTTCGCTCGAAGGACTCCACAGGCGAGATCGACGACGAACAACTGAGCCTGTTTCTCGGCCCGGGGTGGGTGATCTCCATCCAGGAGAAGGCGGGAGACGTCTTCGACCCGGTGCGGGAACGCATCCGCAGCGGCAAAGGCCGAATCCGAAAGATGGGGGCAGGGTACCTCGCCTACGCGCTCATCGATGCGGTGGTCGATCACTATTTCGTCGTCCTGGAGAGACTGGGAGACCGAGTGGACGCCCTGTCGGAGAGGCTCGTCACCGAGCCAGGACCGGCGTCCCTGCGCGAGTTGCAGACCCTCAGACACGAACTCCTCTTCCTGCGCAAGTGGGTCTGGCCCTTGCGGGACGTGATCAGCCGCCTGGAGCGTTGCGAGTCCGCCTTCTTCAGCGACTCAACCCGCATCTACCTGCGGGACGTCTACGATCACGCGATCCAGGTGATGGACACCGTCGAGACCTATCGCGACATGGTCTCCGGGATGCTGGAGATCTATCTGTCGAGCCTGAGCAACCGCATGAACGAGATCATGAAGGTCCTCACCATCATCACGACCGTCTTCATCCCACTCTCGTTCGTGGCGGGGCTCTACGGAATGAACTTCCAGTACATGCCAGAGATCGAGTGGCGCTACGGCTACTTCACCATCCTGGGGCTCATGGCGGTCATGGCCTGCGGGATGGTCCTCTACTTCAGAAAGAAGCGTTGGTTGTAATGCCGCGCCCTGAGGCAGACTGTCCTATCCTCGGCCAGAGGATCCCTAGGCCGTCTTCAGTTGTGAGGTGCAGTTCGGGCAGCGCACAGCCCCAAGCGGGATCTGCGTCTTGCAGAAGGGACACCCTTCCGTGGTCGGAGCAGGCGCGACCTTCGGCTTGCGCGACTTCATCACGGCTCGCGCCAGGAGGAACATGACGAAGGCGACGATGATGAAGGCAATCACGGAGTTGATGAACGAGCCGTAGTAGATGGCGGCCGCTCCCGCCTGCCTGGCCGCCGCGGCAGAAGCGAAGGTCTGCCCCGACAGGTTAACGTACAGGCTTGAGAAGTCGCCCCCGGTTGCCTTCCCCAGAAGCGGCATGATGACATCGTCGAGGAACGACTTCACGACCACCCCGAACGCCACCCCCATGACGAAGGCGATCGCGATCTCCACCAGATTCCCTTTGATGACGAAGTCCCGGAAATCCTTCCACATCTCGCCCACCTCCCTTTCGCTCATGCCTATGAAAACTCATCATAGCGCGACGTCCAGCGTAGGACTAGTCCCGATCTGACGCACAGTGCGGGTCACGCCCTCTTGGTCTCTGTTTTCGAGAGAAGCGCTCGGAGCTGCGGCAGTGCCTCCTCGGCCGCTGCCTCGCCAGCGCGAATGCCGTCGGCCGCGCGAAGGTAGCTCACGGTGGTCAGGTTGAGCGTCGGCCGGATGACGAGATCCGCAGGAGACTCGAGGAGATGCAGACGAAGGACCTCCTGAAGGAGGATGGAGATCGACTGGTTGACGATGCTGTACATCCCAGGGAGAGGATGTTGCGCCTCCGGCCGTTCGCGAAAGAGGGTATCCATGTGCTCGGTGAGGTTCGCCGGAATCCAGGCCTGGTGAGTCATGCCATCGTGCAGGTGTTGCCCCAGTCTCTCCCACACGCTGTGCCCCCGTGGCGAGCTCGGTTGCGGCGTTGGGACGATATCCACGCCGATCACGACGTCCGCCCCGAGTTGGCGACACTCGCGAACTGGCAGGGGATCCACAAGACCCCCGTCCACGAGCAGGCGACCATCCAGCCACACCGGAAAGAAGATCCCGGGAATGGAGGCCGAGGCGCGCATGGCGTCAACCAGCGAACCGCTCTTGAGAACGATGGCCTCTCCGGTGTCAAAGTCACAGGCGACCGCCGCGAAGGGAATCGAAAGATGCTCGATGCGCCGGTCGCCCAGCAGGGCCCGCAGGTACTTGCAGAGCTCGCCGCCCGAGGAGAGGCCCGCACGTGGGAAGGTGGGCAAGAAGCTCCGTGCGACCTTTGGCAGGCCGGTGTCGAGCCACTCCTGCTCAATGCGTGCGACCGAAACTCCGGCCGCGAGCGCCCCTCCCACGATGGCACCGATGCTTGTCCCCGCGATCGCGGAGATCTCGATCCCCTCGCGGTGAAGGACCTTGAGAACCCCCGCGTGGGCCGCACCTCTCGCTCCGCCGGCAGCAAGAGCAAGGCCGATCTTCACCCCGTGCCCAACCAGAAGCCCCTCCTTGGCCGTCCCGCACCTGACACGCAGGCAGACTACCCGGAATCCAAAGCGAGACCAAACCGGACCCAGTCGGGGCGGGACGGCGTCTCTTAAGCAGCATTGACAGGCCGAACGCGGTTCGCTATGATTCGGCCACGTGTTGAGAGTGTCCGGCGCAGGAGGTGCCTTTCCTTCCGTGGAACAAATGAAGCATCGTTTGCCCTCTCGGGCTGGAAACATGGTGCACGCCATCGGGCGGCGAAAGCGGGCCACCGCTAGGGTCTATCTGACTGAGGGCGAGGGAACCCTCGTCGTCAACGGACGCCCGGCAGAGGAGTATTTCGCCCCGTTCCTGAACGCGTCTGAACGCCTGGAGAAGGTGCTCAAGCAGCCGTTCTACGTGACCCAGACCGTCGGCAAGTTCGACGCGAAGATCCAGGTCGCGGGAGGCGGGTTCACCGGGCAGCTGGAAGCGGTTCGATTGGGAATTGCTCGCGCCTTGATCGGCGTCTCTGAAGAGAACAAGCTCCTTCTGCGGCAGGCCGGTCTTCTGACGCGCGACTCGCGCGAAGTGGAGCCGAAGAAGTACGGACACCGCAAGGCGCGCAAGAGTCAGCAGTACTCCAAGCGTTAAGGAGAATCGCGTGAAAGAAGGAATCCACCCTGAGATGAAGCGCACGGCCATTCGATGCGGGTGCGGTGCGGAGCTGGAAACGCTCTCCACCGAGGACAACCTGCGCGTTGACATCTGCTCCAAGTGCCACCCATTCTTCACCGGCGAGGACCGCTTCGTCGACACAGAGGGGCGCGTGGAGCGATTCCAGCGTAAGTACGGCCAGAAAGGGAAATAGGCCATGCCGCCGATAGGCGGACAGGCCGTCCTGGAAGGCGTCATGATGCAGAACGGCGATCGCATCGCGGTCGCCGTTCGTCGCGAGAAGGACGGAACGATCGTCGTTCAGGACCTCGCGGCGCGCAAGACCCTCAAGCGTGTGGGTGAGATACCTTTCGTCAGAGGCCTGTTCCGCCTGTACGACATGATGTCGCTCGGCCTGCGCGCGATCGACCTGTCCGCCAAGCTCGCCTTTCCCGAGGAAACGCAGATGGGGAAGAGCGGGACATTCCTGACCTTCGCCTTGGCGATCGTCGTTGCCATCGGCGGGTTCGTGATCCTTCCCCTCTACATCACGAACGCCTTCCACGCCCTGCGAACCGGAAACCCCGTGCTGTTCAACCTGGTCGAGGGGCTGATTCGCATCATCCTCTTCCTCGCCTACCTCCTCGCGATCTCGCGGATGAAGGACATCCGGCGCGTGTTCCAGTACCACGGAGCCGAGCACAAGACCGTTCACACCTTCGAGGCGAGCGAGGAATTGACCGTTGAGAACGCCAAGAAACACAGTCCCCTCCACCCGCGCTGCGGGACCGCGTTCTTGATGATCGTCTTGGTGATCGCGATCCTCGTCTTCTCTCTCGCCGGGAACCCCGTCCTCTGGCTGAAGATCCTATCGCGGTTGCTCCTCCTGCCGGTCGTCGCTGGGGTCTCCTACGAGGCGCTCCGTTTCAGTGGCTCAAAGTCCGACCGGCTCTGGGTGAGGATCCTCTCGCAGCCGGGTCTCTGGATGCAGCGGCTGACTACGGCCGAACCGACCGACGACATGATCGAGGTCGCGATCGCCTCGCTCGAACGCGTGACCCAGCCGCAGGCGGCCCCATCGGCCGAATCGCACTAGCACGTCCGGCGCCCGGCCGCCATCCCGTAGAACCCCGAACCACGAACCTGCTTTCCACAAGCCACAGGCTACTAGCCACGCGCCACGAGCCGGCCTTACGACCTAGAACGAAAGGGCAGGCGACGGAGCGAGAGAAAGCGGGTCCGACTCCCCGCGCGCCAGATGATGGAACGCTCCGGCCGCCGCGATCATGGCCGCGTTGTCCGTGCACAAACCAGGTGGCGGGAAGAGGACCTCGATGGAACGCTCCGCGGCGCGACGTCCGAACTCCTCTCGTAGACGGAGACTGGCCGCCACGCCGCCCACCACGATGAGCCGCTTCAGGCGGTAGCGCCGTGTCGCCTCGAGCGACTTGGTCACCAGGACGTCGACCACGCTCGCCAGAAACGAGGCCGCAACGTCCGTCTCCTTCTCCCCCGGATGTTTGCGCAGGTAGTACAGGACCGCCGTCTTCAGCCCGGCGAAGCTGAAGTCAAACCCGCTGGAACCCTCCATCGGGCGGGGAAAATCAATGGCGCGAGGGTTTCCCTTCCCTGCGAGTTCATCCAATTGCGATCCGGCGGGATAGCCAATCCCCAGGAGCTTTCCCACCTTGTCGAGGGCCTCTCCGGCCGCATCGTCGACGGTCGCCCCGACGAGACGGTAGTCCCCGTACGCCTTCACCTCGACCAGGCTCGTGTGGCCTCCGGAGACGATGAGGCCCATGAACGGCGGCTCGATCGCCGGCGTGCTCAGGCGGTGCGCGAAGAGGTGGCCTTCCAGATGGTTCACTCCGATGAACGGGACGCCCAGACCGAACGCAAGCCCCTTCCCGTGAGAGAGGCCGACGAGGAGCGGGCCGACCAGTCCCGGGCCGTAGGTTGCCGCGATGAGAGAAAGCTCGCCTGAGTCGATTCCCGCCTGGGTGAGGGCCTCCTTCACCAGATACGGAAGCTTGCGCAGGTGGTCACGCGAGGCGACCTCAGGGACAACCCCGCCGTAGCGGGAGTGAAGCTTGGCTTGGGAATAGACGAGGTTGGAGACGACCTGTGTCTCCCCGCTGAGGACGGCCACGGCCGTTTCGTCGCAGGAGGTCTCGATTCCAAGCGTCAGGAAACGGGCGCTCATCGAATGAACGCGGGCTTCAGGACTCCGATGTAGGGAAGGTTGCGATAGAGCTCGGCGTAGTCCATGCCGTACCCGACGATGAAGTGGTCTTCGTTCAGCACGAACCCCGTGTAGTCGATGTCGACCTTCACCTCGCGGCGGACGGCCTTGTCGATCAGGGCGCACACACGGACCGACGCGGCGCGCCGCTCACCGAACAGGCGCTTCAGGTGCTCGATGGTGTGGCCCGTGTCGATGATGTCCTCCACGATCAGGACGTCGCGTCCCTCAATCGACCGCTCGATGTCCCTCACGAGTCGCAGCGTTCCGGAGGGAGAGGTCCCCGCCCCGTAGGAGGCAACGCAGATGAAGTCGTACTCCATCTCCGAGGGAATCTCGCGGACGAGGTCGGCCATGAAGATGAGCGCTCCATGCAGAACACAGATGAGGATCGGCGGACGGGCCGTAGGGTCTCGCCCCCACCCACCCGGCGCGTAGTCGTGGGAGATCTCTCTCCCTAGCTCCGTCACCCGCGCCCGGATCGCGTCGGAACTGAATAGGATCTGAGCAATGCGATCATCTAACTTGACTGTGGCCACGGCCGACCTCCCGAAGGTGCTACTCCTCGACAGTAAACCGCGCCTCGAGTTTCTTCAACCTCTCCTTGATCCCACCGTACTCGAGATCGGAGTAGGGAAGCATGGCCGGCCCGGAGAACCCCTGCGCTCGAATGTCGTGAGCCTTCTGTGAGACTTTGGTCCTCACCCAGTCCCAATAGGGGTGGTCGAAGGCATCGGCCGGCTCGGAGAGCTTCCCCTCCCGCATGGAGAAGGCAAGACAAGAGACGATCGGGGGTCCGTCAAAGAACGAGACGCCGGTCCCTGCCACAACCGGCATGAGCGGCCCGGTGTGGCTCCCCCGCATGAACCCTGCCACGAGGTGACCGATTCCGTAGGGAGCGAGGACTTCCCCGGTGGCGGGGAAGTTCTTCTGGGTGCGCACAATCAGAATCGGATCGTCTTTCCCCACGTACTTGCCCGCGATGTTGCGCAGCCGCGTCGTGCTGCAGGCTGCCGCCTGTTCGCCGTCCGCGCGGGAGGAGATCGACTCCACCACGAACCGTCCGTTGTCCCGCAGGAGGGCGGCCAGGTCGTAGGCGTCCTCCGGAGTAGAAAGCTCGATCCGCCTGTCCCCGTGCGTGTGCTCGACATCCATGACCACGAAGGTGAATCCCTGTCCGACGCTCGGAGAGAGGATCAGGCCCGAGTTGTACATCGGGTCGGCAAAGCCGAGGTACAAGGGAAGGTTGTAGGCGCCCGGCTCCGTCTTGTCCGCCGTGAACAAGAGGAACGGCTCGCTCTCCCTCTCCTCGAAGGTGAGCTCGGCGACCGCCGGACCCAATCCCCGGACGTTCCCGGAGAAAGCGTCCTTGAGCAGGTCCTGTCCAGCCCCGTAGAGGCCCTGCGCCTTAGCCACTTTGGTGCCCGCCTTGAAGGCATCCCAGGCCAACCGATGAGCCGCCTCACAGTGGGCCCGTCCCTCGTGGGTCATGAGAATGGCGATGTCGTCCCCCGTGTGGCCGACGAAATGGTCGCAGAGGAAGTCCTTCCCCTGCTCGGCGACGACATCCTTGACCCGCGCGACGAGCCCCTTGCTTGGCAGGAGGTGCCCGCCGATGCTTCCTACGTCTGCCTTGATCGCCGTTAACGTGACCTCCATCCTCTCTCCAACCTCCCGCGATGTGGTTTGGCGCCGTTCGGCAAGAAGTGCGATCGCACCAGATGGCGCATTATAGGCGTCGCATCGAGGGGAAAACAAGGTAAGCGAACCAGAAAACTGAGCACACAACCCGCTTGCTCACGCAGAGGTCAGGCCCGCCGTGACCGCAGGTCGACGCGCCGCAGGCGGCTCGAGTTCGTCACAACGTTGATCGAAGAGAAGGCCATCGCCGCCTCCGCGACGAGCGGATGGAGGAGGCCGAGCGCAGCCATCGGAATGGCCAGGACGTTGTAGAAGAACGCCCAGAACAGGTTCTGACGGATCTTGCGCAGAGTGGCGCGCGAGAGCTTGACCGCTCGCACGGCTGCAGAGAGGTCGCCGGAGGCGAGCGTGATGTCGGCCGCCTCGATGGCGACGTCGGTGCCGGTTCCGATGGCGATCCCCACGTTCGCCGCCTTGAGGGCTGGCGCGTCGTTGATCCCATCCCCGACCATCGCCACGATCTCGCCTTCCTGCTGCAGCCGCTCGATCGCCTGGACCTTCCCGCCGGGAAGGACGCGGGCGATGACGCGCTCGATACCTACGAGCGAGGCGATCGCCCGGGCCGTCTCGTCGTTGTCGCCGGTGAGCATGACTGCGTCCAGCCCGAGTTCCCGGAGCTCCGCGATCGCTTGAGCGGCGCTCGCCTTCACCCGATCGGCAATACCGATGACCCCAAGAAGCCCGCTCTGTCGGGATGCCACCAGAACCACCGTCTTCGCCTCAGCCTGAAGGCGCCGCACGTCTGGTGAAGCGCTCTCTACATCAATCTCTGATTGTCCAAGCCAATCGGGGCTTCCGACGAGGATCTCCTCCCCCCCGGCGCGGCCTCGCACGCCCTTCCCGGCCTCGCTCCTGAAGCCTTCGACTGAAGGCATTTCAATCCCCCGCTCGCGCGCCTCCCGCACGACCGCCTCGCCAAGCGGGTGCTCCGAGCCCACTTCCACAGCGGCCGCAAGGCGGAGCAATTTCTCCTCCGTCCCGCGGAACGCCACCAGATCGGTGACGCCAGGCAACCCCTGCGTGATCGTCCCCGTCTTGTCGAACACGACCACAGTTACGTCGTTCAGCGTCTGAACCGCCTCTCCGTTACGGATGAAGATCCCATTCTGTGCACCGATCCCACTTGAAACCATGAGAGCCGTGGGCGTGGCGAGACCCAAAGCGCAGGGACAGGCGATGACGAGGACCGCGATCGCGGCGAACAGGGCCAAGGAGACCGAACCGAGCGTCGGGTTGACCCAAGGAAGAACCCCGCTCGCCGCACGGGCGATCGAGGCGAAGGTTCCCGGGAAGGCAAGCCACAGGATGAGCGTGAGGAGAGCCAGCAAAAGGACGGCGGGCACGAAGACCGCCGTCACACGGTCGGCGAACGCCTGGATGGGCACCTTGGAACCCTGGGCCTCTTCCACCATGCGAATGACCTGTGCCAGGAAGGTCTCTTCGCCCACCTTCGTCGCGCGAACGCGGAGGAGCCCCTCGCGATTCAGCGTCGCTCCAACCACCGGATCTCCGGGCTTCTTGGCGATCGGCATGGACTCACCGGTGACGATCGCTTCATCCACGTGGCTCTCGCCCGAGTCGACCACGCCGTCGGTCGCGATCTTCTCGCCCGGGCGAACGACGAACAGGTCTCCCACGCCCACGGCCTCGATGGAGATCTCCACTTCGACCCCGTCCCGAAGAACCCGAGCGGTCTTGGCCCCGAGCGTGAGGAGCCGCTTGATAGCCTGCGAGGCCCGTCCCCTGGCCAGGGCTTCGACGGTCCTCCCGGTCAGGTGAAAGGCCATGATCATCGCCGCGACTCCGGCGTAGTCCATGATCATCGGCCCTCTCAGGAGCTCAACCGCAATGGCGACGAGGCCGGTGGCAAACGAGACGCTCGTGCCGAGGGCGATCAGCGTGTCCATGGTCGGAGCGAGGTGAAGCCCCGCCCTCACGCCCGCGCGCAGGGTCGGCCAGCCCGCGATGAACAGGGCCGGCGCAGCGAGAAGGACCATCCCGACGTGGAAGACAAGCGGGCTCGGCCACATGATCCCCAACGCCATCTCCGGGATCATCCACGCCACGATGGGAGCAACGAGCGCCCAGGCGAGGATCATGCGTCGCTTCGAGTCCCGGAGCTTGCGAAGGTCGCGCTCGACCGCGTCCTCCTTCCCCGCGACTCGGGCCTTGCCGACGGCGTATCCCGCCTCTCGAACGGCCTGGCCAAGCGTCTCCAGCGTGACCGGAGAGGATAGGAGGACGGTCGCTTCGTCGGTCGCTGGGTTCACCGTGGCCGCCTCCACCCCGGGCACCCGGGCGAGCGCGTCCTCGACCGCGTGGGCGCAGGTGGCGCAGGTCATCCCTTCGATCGGCAGGGTGAGGCGCCTTGAGTCCTTCTTCTCGATCGAGGCGGCCTGGAAGCCCGCCTTCTCTACCGCGGCGATCAGTTCCTCCGTCGACACGCGGCCCTCGAGAATGACGTGGGCCCGCTCGGCGAGAAGGTTCACCGAGGCGGAGCGAACTCCGTCCACCTGGCGCAAGGCCCGCTCCACGGTCAGGGCACAGGCAGCACAGTGCATCCCGTCGATCCTCAGGTCCTGCTCGATCTCCTTGGTCATGGTCTCCTCACTAGAAGGGCCTCAAGTACTTGAGGGTCTCCAAGAGCTCGTCGACCTTCGCCTCCCCTTGACCTTCCACGATGGCCTCGCGCACGCAGTGCTTCATGTGTCCCTCGGAGAGAGCGCGGGCGGCCCGAGAGAGGGACGCTTGCACGGCCGCGATCTGCTTCAGAATGTCAATGCAGTAGCGATCCTCGTCCACCATCCGCTCGACCGCGGCGAGATGTCCGGAGGCGGTCCGCAGGCGCAGCGCGACCTCCTTCTTGAGGTCAGAGCTCTGTGCAAGACTCCCTTTTCTGGACATGATTCTCCCCTTTGCCCACCCCGGGTGGGGTGGGTCATTCTACCCTCTTCTCCGCGAGGCGCAAGACGTCTCGAAGAGCCTTCAGAGAGGCAGAGGCACCGCGGAACGATGAGGCGTGGGCAGAATGCCCGGGGATGAGACGGGTTGGCTCATCTAGTCAAGGTACCCCAGGTCACGCAGGCGGCGCGCCACCTCGCGCTCCTCCTCGGGCGAGTAGGCGGGCAGGTGCCCATCGCGCCGGAGCCTCTCGCGCAGGACCGCCTCGACGTACTCGTCGACCGACGCGGCGGAGAGCTCGGACAGGTGAGCCTCGATCGCTTGAGCGACTTCCTCGGAGATGCGAATCTCCCGTTCCTTCTTCATGATGCCTCCCCGTCGAAGTGCTGAAGGATCATGTCTTTCACCTCGAGGATCGAGCGGTCGCCGCTCCCAAGGCCGGGGTAGGCCAATAGGATTCCGTATGGGGCGTGGTTCGCGTCGTCGGGGCCGGTGTCGTTCTCCCGAAGGTGGATCCGACCCCAGCCGACCGTGCCGATCGATCGGAAGCGAAGGTCTCCGAAGTAGACGAGGAGGTCGGGAGCGATCCCGCGAACCTCCCGGTAGATCTCCTCCGGGAAGAGAACGCGCGTTCCAATCGAACATCCCTCCTCGTCAGGGATCGCTGCCAGCTCGCGCGCGAGCTTCTTCCGCACCGTCTCGTATTCCGAAGAAGGAATCGCTCCCTCCGGCTCGCGCCCGGCCACGTTCAGGAGGACCCTCCCGTAGTACCCGCCTTCTCCCCAGGCGAGGGTTCGAGACCAATCGACGAGGTCCTGCCCAACGAGGTCATCGAGGCGCGTCCCCGGTTTTGCCGGATCCGCCTTGAGAACGAGGTACCCCTTGCGGATCAGCCACTCGTTGAGAGCGATCCCGCCTTCGAGACTCTGCACCCCGTGGTCGGAGACGACGAGAACCTGGGTCTTGCCCGGGAGGTCACAGAGAAGAGCCGCGATCTCCTGGTCGAGGAGCTGGTAGTACTGGCGCAGCGCGTCCCGGAACTGGCTCGCCGGGTCGTGATGCGGATGCTGGGGGTCATGATGGGCCCAGAGCGCGTGATGCAACCGGTCAAGGCCGATCTCGACCATGGCGAAGAGGTCCCAGGGCTCGCTCGAGGCAAGCCCCCGTGCCAGCGCAAAGCGGCGCTTGGTCATGACCACGACCTCCTCCACCAAGCGCGCCTTGTCTTCCGTGCGGAAGTCCCGCGCGTCGAGCAGGTACTCCCCGGCGAAGTGCGTCACCTTCTCCCGCAGGGACGCGGGGTAGGTGTAGGCGACCTCGGTGCTGGGCGCGAGGAAGCAGGAGACGAGAAGCCCCTTCACCGGCTTGGGCGGGTAGGTACCAGGAACCCCAATCAGGATCGAGCGCAATCCTCGCTCGCCTAAGAGATCCCACACGGCCGGTTCACGAAACGACGCCGACGAGGCGACCCCAAGCTTGTCGTAGCCGTGGTCCTTGCGATTGCGGAACCCATAGACCCCAAGCTCGCCTGGGTCTTTGCCGGTCATCATGCACATCCAGGCCGGGATCGTGATCGGCGGGTCGACCGACCTGAGCCGCGCGAGGCTTCCGCCCGCCGCCAACTCTCGCAGGGTCGGAAGGCCGGGAAGGAGCTCCCTCAAGAGGACCGGATCAGCGCAGTCGAGCCCGATAAGCGCCAGCTTCGTCACCGTATGGCCTCCATCAGGATCCGCGCCACCTCCGGCCGGGTGATCTCAGGAGGGGGAAGCTTCCCCTCCTCGAGCATCGCCCGAAGCTTCGTCCCGGAGAGAGAGACATGGTCCTCCGCAGGGTGGGGACAGGTCTTCTCCGTGGCCATGCCCTCGCAGCGCCGGCAGAAGAAGGCCGGCTGGAATCGAAGCGGCTCTACGCCCAGCTCCTCGGCCACGAAGCGCTCGAAGATTGCCTGAGCCTCCAGGGGACCGTAGAACGTTCCCACGCCCGCATGGTCTCTCCCGACGATGAAATGCGTCGCTCCGAAGTTCTTGCGGCACAGGGCGTGAAAGATCGCTTCTCTCGGGCCGGCATAACGCATCGGAGCAGGAAAGGAGGCGACGACCACCCGATCCCGCGGGAGATACGACCCGACGATCGCCTGGTAGGTACGGAGACGCACCGCGGCGGGGACGTCGTCCGACTTCGTCTCCCCCACCAGCGGGGAGAGAAGGAGCCCGTCGCAGACCTCCAGGGCGCAGCGGAGGAGGTACTCGTGCGCCCGGTGGAGTGGATTGCGCGTCTGGAAGGCAGCGACCGTCCTCCAACCTCGCCTGGCGATCTCGGCACGCACCTCTTCCGGGGAGAGCGCGATCTCTGGAAACTGGGACCGCGGAAGGGTGAAGACGAAGACCTCTCCTCCCACGAGGGTCGTCGGCTCGGTGAGGAGCCGGCCGGCGCCTGGATGGGTGGAATCCTCTGTTCCAAAGACGTGTCGGGCCTCCCAACGCAGGTCTCGTTCGAAGACCTCAATCCCACGGATCACGCCCAGAGGCTCGCCGTTCTCGCCGGCCAGAGCCACGTCCTCCCCTCCACGAAGGGAGGAAGCGATCGCTTCGGGGCCGGGGAGGACAACCGGGAGAGGCCAGACCGCCCCATCCGGAAGCCGCATGGTCTCGACCACCGACCGGTATGCCCGCTCGCGCAGGAAGCCGGTAAGGGGCGAATAGACGCCCGTCGCCAGACACAGGACCTCACTCTGGGAGTAGGCCGAGAGCACAAGCTTCGGGAGGCCCCGAGCCTCGCGGCGGGCGTCCTCTCTTTCCCTTCCCGCAAGGAGGCGATCGACGAGCACGCCTCCGTGCGGCCGGACGATCCCCGCGGAGGTCGCACGACCGGCCGTCGGGACAAACCCGCGCGCCTCGAGGTGCCCAAGGATCTTGGCGCAGGATTCTTCCACAGTCTCGATACCCGTCTCGCAGACGACCTCCGCCCCCTCCGGCTCCTCGTAGGGGTCGTCGACCCCGGTGAAGCCGCGGATCTCGCCCGCCAAGGCCTTCTTGTACATGCCCTTGGGGTCACGCTCCACGAGGATCGAAAGAGGGCAGCGGCAGTAGACCTCCACGAACCGCGGCGCTCGGGCCCGCGCGTCGCGGCGCGCCTGGCGGTAGGGCGAGACGAAGGCGCACAGGGTCGCCACCCCATTCTGGGCAAGCAGCGACGCCACGACGCTCACCCGGCGGATGTTCTCGTCCCGATCCTCCTTGGAGAAGCCAAGGTCGCGCGTCAGATCCTGGCGGATCACGTCGCCGTCCAGGCGCTGCACGTGTGCGAGACCGCGCGCCGTGAGGAGATCGACGAGAGCCTTAGCAAGCGTCGTCTTTCCCGATCCGGGGAGTCCGGTGAACCAAACGACGAATCCTTCCGACACGTGTCTCCTCCTTCGCAGATTGCTTCTACAGATAGCCCAGGTTCCGCAGTCGAGCGCGGATGAGCTCGATCTCCCTTTGCGTAAGCGCGGCCGGGGGGTCGCCCTTCTCGGCGACCAGGTCGCGGAGCACGTAGGTGACGAACTCGTTGACCGATCGGAATCCCGTGCCCTCCACGGCTCCCCGGAGCTTGTTGTACAGCGGACGGGGGATCTTCAGGGTGACTCGATCGCTCGTCATACTCTCTTTGGAGTATAGATGGGCGTTCCGGACTCCGCAATACCCTCTTGGTCTTTGACATCCCCGTAGAGGAGCGCTAGACTGCGCGTACTCTTTTCAGAGTACAAGGAGATCCCATGTTCCCCTGGCACCTCGCACCCCTGGCGTTCGCCTGCGAATACGTCGACTCGACCCTGGGGATGGGCTACGGGACCGCCTTGACGCCTATCCTTTTCCTGTTCGGCCTCGTCCCGGCCGAGGTTGTCCCGGCGGTTCTCCTCTCCGAACTCGCCACCGACGTGGCCGGAGTTGTCCTTCACCACCGAGTGGGAAACGTCAACTTCCGCCCGGGTTCCCAAGACCTCAAGATCGGCTTTGTCATCGGAGCCGTAAGCGCGGCGGGAGCCATCGCCGGGGTCGTGGCTTCGGTCAGTCTCCCGACCAGGGTCGTCAAGACCTACATCGCCTCTCTCGTCCTGGTGATGGGTGGGCTGATGTTCCTCCGACGGAATAGGAAATCCCTCTCGTTCTCCTGGAAGCGGCTCCTCGGTCTCCTGGGGATCGGTACCGTGGCGTCGTTCAACAAAGGCCTCTCTGGAGGAGGGTACGGCCCACTCATGATGCCAAGCCAGGTCATCTCCGGAGTCGGCGCGAAGAACGCAGTTGGAATCACGAGCTTCGCCGAGGCGTTCACCTGCATGGTTGGTATAGGCGCCTACCTCATTCTGCGGCCGGGAACCTCGTGGCACGTGGCCCCGCCCCTCCTCGTCGGCGCGGTCCTTGCGGTGCCCTTCGCCGCCTTAACCGTGCGCCGCCTGCCCCAACGCTCGTTCACTTTAGCTATCTCGATCGCCGTGGTCCTCTTGGGAAGCTGGAGCCTGTTCCAGGCGCTGCGGTAGCCCACAGGTCTCGCGTCCGTCTCTTCTCGCACCCAGGGCTCAAGCGCGCCGTAACTGAGAAGAATACGGCAAGCGAGAAGGCGATTCCCTATGCCAGAGGGTTTTCTCCATTCGTCCGTCCTCAAATGGCCTGACCGGCGCACCGTGGATCAATCCGCACGCCGCTAGGCTAGGACCCAGCCTGCTATAATGGGCCTTGCACCGAAGTGCAGACGGCGCGGGAGTAGGAGGGTGCCATTGAGAAGGTACGTGTTCTCGGTTGTCATCGAACGCGACGAAGATGGGTACTTCGCGTTCTCCCCTGAACTCCAGGGATGCTACTCCCAGGGCGAGACCTATGAGGAAGCCCTGGAGAATATCAGAGACGCTTTGCGCCTTCATGTGGAGGACCGCCTAGAGAGCGGGGAGGAAATCCGACAGAGCGAGTCGGTCAGCCTGACGTCTCTGGAAGTGGCTGTGTGAAAGAGAAGCTCCCATGGGTGACAGGGCTTGAGATCATAAGGGCCTTGGAGCGAGCGGGATTCTCTTTCGCTAGGCAGAGTGGTAGCCATGCGATCTACAAGAACCAAAGCGGCAAGCGAGTGACAGTCTCCAGCCACGCGGGAAAGGTTCTACACCCTAAGGTCATCCACGCCATCTTGCGAGACGAGATCTGACCGTGGCCGACCTACGGGATTACCTAGGATGAGAAAGATCTGAAGACCCAGGGATCGCTACTGAAGATTGGGCGTACGAGCTGCCCAGGCCCTGCCGTTCCCTTGTCCTCCGAAAGTCTCCCGAAAACCACGGACTACTGACCGCGCGTCACAGCCCCCCACAACCCATCTCGACCATGCATTGCCAACCCCAACGCTCGTTCACTCTGGCTGGTCTCGATCGCCGTGGTCCTCTTGGGAAGCTGGAGCCTGTTCCAGGCGCTGAGATAGGCGACAGGCTGGGCTGCCCCCCCGAGTCCGTCTCTTCTCCTACCGGGGGCTGGCCCCAGCCCTGACCACAGAAGCCCCTGCAAAGAACCTCCAAGCCCCGCGGGCGACCTTCCAGGCGAAGACGTGCTCCAGTCTGCTAGACTCGCCGGCCCAGCCTTTCCCCTTGGAATGATGAACCCCAGAAGGAAGCGGACTTACAAACCGCCGTCCTGTGCTGTAGAATCCTCTCGAGGCGAAACGGAGATGCCAAATCGAGCGCAAGATTGGCAGAGGCAAGCGGAGAGAGACCTGGCACAGGCAGAGGACTCTCGCGCCGCGTCCCGGCATGAGTGGGCGTGTTTCGCCTCTCATCAAGCGGCAGAAAAGGCGATCAAAGCGCTTCACCTCCACCTTGGGCAGGAGGCGTGGGGACACGTTGTGGCCCGGCTTCTCGTAGAGCTTCCCGCGACGGCCGGAGTCCCTCCCACACTGGTGGAGAAGGGCCGAGTACTGGACAGTTTCTACATCCCCGCTCGCTATCCCAACAGCCATGCGGAGGGCGCTCCTTTCGAGCACTACGGACCGCTGCAAAGCGAGGAGGCGATTCGGTATGCCCGTGAGATCCTTGCATTCGTCCGTCCTCAAATGGCCTGACCGGCGCACCGTGGATCAATCGGCCCGGCGCTGGGCCAAGCAATTGCAGGCAACGCATCCCGAGCTACTGCGCGTCGGCTATTTTGGGTCGTATGCGCGCGGCGACTGGGGCGTCGGAAGCGACCTGGACCTCCTCGTGCTGGTTGAGGCTTCCGATCCTCCCTTCTACCGGAGAGCAATGGAGTTCCCCTCAGAGGACCTCCCGGTCCCAGCAGAAGTGTTGGTGTACACGGCGAGGGAGTGGGAGTCTCGGGAGGAGTCGAGCTTCCTCAAGACCATTGCCCAAGAAGTAATCTGGGTTATCGGGAGTGATCTGTAGCGGACACCTTGCCCGTTCACTGGTCGCCAAGATTCTGCGGTGAGACAGACCTCGCGCCAGTCGACTTCCTGCGCCCTCTCAGAGGGGCAGGCTAGGTCCTTGCGGAGGCGCCGCCAACACGGAACCCTCAACCCTCGTAGGAGTCCGCCGCAGGAGAGTAGTCTGTGCTCAGTGAAACTCGGAACGTGCAAGCCACGAGGGCCCTTCGAACTCCGAATCACGCACCACGAACCCGTAGCGCTTTCCCCACGCGCTACGGGCTACACGCCACCAGCCATCTGCTACTGGCTAGCCGCGGCTTAGCGTTGCTCCCACGCGTCCGTCCCCCTATGATCGGGGTGGCGACGCTCCGAAGCGCGTGCGGCAGAGAATGAGTGACGCCAGGAGCAGCCGCAAGGAGGTCACGTGCTCCTCGCCTACATGAGCAGGGCAATCGAGCAGGCGGAGTACAAGAGGCTAGAAGACCGAAGCTGGTTCGCCGAGATCCCCGGCTTCCCGGGCGTTTGGGCGAACGGAGCCACTGTAGAGGCCTGCCGACAAGAGCTCTTGGAAGTCCTCGAGGAGTGGCTCGTCCTCAAACTGCGGGATCGGGACCCAATCCCAGCGATTGACGGGGTGCAGATCCCCATCGCCCAGGCCCGCGCATAGATGCCGCGGACGTTTCTCGTGATGAGATCGTCCGGAAGTTCCGCAACCTTGGCTTCGACGGGCCGGTTTCGGGAGGGAAACACCAGTTCATGGTCAGCGGACCCGTGAAGGTCCGAATCCCCAATCCCCACCATCGCGGCGAGATCGGCTTGAGCCTCATCCGCGAGATCGTCCACCAGGCCGGCATCGCTTGGGAGACCTGGGAGAAAGCCTGACCGGATTCTTCCCCGCGTCCTGCACGCCCCGTGCCACCAGCTTCGGCTTCCGAACCCCGCACCACGACCCTGCCTTCCACATGCTACGTGCTACCAGCCACCGGCCACGAGCCACCCGCCGCGCGCTGCGACCTTCGAATCACACAGGCCACAGGTACCCCGTTCCAGTAGAATGAACCAACGTGCGTCGCCGCAACCGCGGGACCTCGACGAGGAGGTGCGAACCCGTGAACCAGGATTTCTACGTCGTGATAGAACGGGACGAAGACGGTTTCTATGTGGGCGAGGCGCTGGGGCTTGAGGGCTGCTACTCTCAGGGACTGACAATCGACGAGCTTCTCACGAACATCCGAGAAGCGATTCTCTTGTGCCTAGAAGAAGAGGGCGGCAAAGCGCTGCCCGAATTTGTAGGCCTCCAGAGAGTAACCGTCAAATGAACCGGCTCCGTGCGCTTGAGGCAGACGAGGTCCTTCGGGCCCTGCGAGAGGCTGGCTTTGAGATGACGCGACAACGAGGAAGCCACATCAGAATGAGACACCCGGATGGACGTGCGTTGACCGTTCCGGTCCACGCCGGGCTGGTGCTTGGAAGGGGGCTGCTGCGCAAGATCCTGCGTGACGCCAAGCTTTCGACAGAGGAGTTTTACTCGCTGCTCGAGCGCTGAGTTGCCCTTCCTTTCACCACAGGCTGCACGCCACGCGCTACGAGCCACGTGCCCTGTCTTCCGAACCCCACAGCGCTCACGCGCCACGCACCGAAGACACCCAGCCTCACCCATAGACCTGAGGAAACGCCTGTGGTAAGGTTAGCTTGCGTGCTTGAGTGAGATGGGAGGTGTCACCATGGTGGGGCGCGTTGTCTTTAGGGGAGAGGTTTACCGCGAGGGCGCCCTCTTCGTGGGGGTCTGCCCCGAGCTCGATGTGTCGAGCTTCGGTGGGACCCCGCAGGAGGCCGAGCAGTCTTTGCGTGAAGCCGTGGCGGCCTTTCTCGATGAATGCGAGACACTCGGGACTCTCGAAGAGGTCATGGAGGAAGCAGGCTTCAGCAAGCAGGACAGAGGGTGGACACCCCGGGAACCCGTCTTGGCTGAGCTTCTGACCACGGAGTAAGCGGTGGTCAGAAGCAGAATCATTCCTATTCGCCACGAGGACCTCGTGAAGGTGTTCGAACTCGACGGCTTTCACGTGGCTAGACAGAGAGGGGATCACCTCGTCCTTACGAAACCTGGGGCAAAGAGACCTGTTGTCATCAAGACGAGCCCCTCCTTGGTGCCAGTCACCCACATTCTCACGAATCTGAGAACGGCTGGGAT
>Ga0315294_10002046_pt1 | contig 22108 bp, 19 predicted proteins | sample YL17G13_40_MG_FD_203626 | JGI IMG/M metagenome (GOLD analysis project Ga0315294, IMG submission 203626) | Sediment microbial communities from Yellowstone Lake, YNP, Wyoming, USA - YL17G13_40 | ecosystem: Environmental > Aquatic > Freshwater > Lake > Sediment | place: USA: Wyoming | collected...
TGCCGCTGACGCCGGAGAAGCAATCGAGGTAGGCGGTGGTCATGTTGTCTTTCCTATGGGGCGCGTGCGGTCAGGGGGGCGCCTGGCGTCTGGATTCTCGTTGTCCATCGCCCACCGCAGCGGGTTGTCGAGGATATACTGCTGGACCTCGTGCAAGTCCTCGCGATTGCGGATGACATGCTCGTAGTAATTGCGTTGCCAGACCGGAGCGCCCGGTGTCCGGCGAAGGATGTTGATGCGGCGACTGGCGGCAGACTTGAAAGAACCGATGATGGAAGACAGGGAATTCGGGGGTGGTGTGCCGAAGCGCCTTGGTGTAGGGGCAAGGCATGCCTTGCCCCTACCTGTGTTGTCGTTGACTTCTGTGCACCATTCGTCGCGCGGGAGCATTGCGATCCCGTGTAGGTGGTTCGGCATTACCGCGAAGACGTCCAACTCAACGCCGGGGAAGTGACGGGGAATCTCGTTCCAGCATTCCGTGACGATGCGGCCCAGGTCGTTCAATCGCATTTCGCCGTTCACTATACGCCCGAAAGTACATTTCCGCTGGTGCGCACAGATGGTTGCGAAATAGGCGCCGGGCGAGGAGTAATCGTAGGTCGGCAGGCGGAGGGAACGACACTCGCGCTCGTCAGGGTTGAAGGTCATCGCACCTCCGGTGTAGGGGGCATGGCATGCCATGCCCCCTACGTCATGCGTCGCCGGTCCGGTTATCCGCCGCGCCGGTGGCGATGAGGCCGGCGTAGTAGCCGGCCCCGTACCCGTTGTCAATGTTGACCACCGCCACCCCGCCGGCGCAGCTATTGAGCATGGTCAAAAGCGCCCCGATACCCCCGAAGGCCGTGCCGTAGCCCACGCTCGTCGGCACCGCCACCACCGGGGCGGAGGCAAGCCCGCCCACCACGCTGGCGAGCGCCCCCTCCATCCCCGCGACGACGACGATGGCGTTGGCGGCATGCAGCTTGTCGGAGTGCCCGAGCAGCCGGTGGATGCCCGCGACGCCCACATCGTACAGCCGCTCCACATGGCACCCCATCGTTTCCGCTGTCACCGCCGCTTCCTCGGCGACGGGGTGGTCGGCCGTGCCGGCGGAGATCACGAGCACCGTGCCGCGCCCCGGCTTGCCGTGCGCCTGGCCCTCCCGAGTGGGAAGCACGATCATGCGCGCCGCTTCGTGGTAATGGGCCTCGGGCAGCTCCGCGCGCACCGCCTCATAGACCTCGCGCGAGGCGCGGGTGGCGAGGGCGGTCTGCCCGTGGTCGGCGAGGCGCTTCAACAGGGTGGCGATTTGCTGGGGGGTCTTGCCCGGGGCGTAAATCGCCTCGGGGAAGCCCTTGCGCAGGGCGCGGTGCGTGTCGAGCTTGGCGAAGTCGAGGTCCTCGAACGGCAGATGCCGCAGGCGCTCGAGCGCCTGCTCGACTGTTATCGCGCCCGAACGCACCTTTTCCAGCAGCTCGCGCATGCGATGGTCCATGATGACAACCTGCCAACCACAGAGAGCGCAGAGAGCGCAGAAGAAGACAAGTCGTGTTCCTTTGTAATCTGCGCGAATCTGCGTGATCTGCGGATAGCCCTTTCCGGTGATCTGTGGATGTTCTTTCCGAGTTCCTACCTGTCCCGGGACCCGCTGTCCGCCAGCGCCGCCTGGGCGGCGGCGAGGCGCGCCACGGGGATGCGCTTGGGCGAGCAGGAGACGTAGTCGAGGCCGATACGGTGGCAGAACTTGACGGACTCGGGGTCGCCGCCGTGCTCTCCGCAGATGCCCAGCTTGATCTTCGGGTTGGCGTGGCGAGCGTCAGTGACGCACATCCGCATCAGCTTGCCGACGCCTTCCTGGTCAATGGAGAGCGTCGGGTCTTCCTTGTAGATTCCCTTTTCGATGTAGGTGGACAGGAATCCGCCCGCGTCGTCGCGGGAGATGCCGAACGTCATCTGCGTCAAGTCGTTGGTGCCGAAGGAGAAGAACTCGGCCTCGCGCGCGATGTGGTCGGCTACCAGGCAGGCGCGCGGGATCTCGATCATGGTGCCGAACTTGTAGCTGACCTTGAGCCGCTCAGCCTTCATCGTGGCCTCGGCGACGCGCTCGAGCTGCCCGCGGAGGAGCTTAAGCTCGTTCACATGGCCGACAAGGGGGATCATGATCTCCGGGTTGACCTCCTTGCCCGCCTTCTTCAGCTCGCAGGCGGCGCTGATGATCGCCGACACCTGCATGACGACGATCTGGGGGAAGACGATAGACAGCCGGCACCCGCGCAGGCCGAGCATGGGGTTTGCCTCGTGCATCGCCTCGACGGCTGTCAGCAGTTCCTCGGTCTTCGCCAGTTTCTTGCTGCCGGGATTCAGGATGCGCAGGGCGTGGACTTCGCGCTGGAGCTCGGCGTGGTTGGGCAGGAACTCATGGAGCGGCGGATCGATCAGGCGCACGACGACCGGTCGGCCTGCCATGGCCTTGAAGATGCCGACGAAGTCCTGTCTCTGCAGCGGCAGCAACTGATCGAGCGCCTTCTGCCGGGTCTTATCGTCCTTCGCCAGGATCATCCGCTGCACGATGGGCACGCGGTCGCCGAGGAACATGTGCTCCGTCCGGCAGAGCCCGATGCCCTGGGCGCCGTTCTTCACCGCTTCGGCGGCCTGCTCGGGCGTGTCGGCGTTGGCCCAGACCATGAGCTTGCGCGCCTTGTCCGCCCACTCCATCAGCGTCGCGAAGTCGCTCGTGATGGACGACGCCTCGATCGGCAACTGCCCCTGGTAGATGGCGCCGGTGGTGCCGTCGATGGTGATCCATTCGCCTTGTGCGACCGTCAGATCGCCGACGGTGAACCGCAGCTTGGCGCTATCGATGTTGATTTCCCCGCAGCCGCATACGGTTGGGATACCGAACTGCCGGGCAACCAGAGCCGCGTGGGAGGTGCGACCGCCGCGGGAGGTGAGGACCCCCTGCGCCGCCAGCATGCCGTGGATGTCATCCGGCGTCGTCTCGGCGCTGACCAGGATGACCTGCTCGCCGCGACCGCCCTTGCCCAGGCGGGCAGCCGTGTCGGCATCGAAGACGGCGATGCCGGCCGCTGCGCCGGGGCCGGCGTTGAGGCCCTTGGCGATCCCCTTATACTTGCGGGGATCCTTGAGGCGCGGGTGCATGGCGCCTTCGAGCTGTGAAGGCTGAACGCGGAGCAGGGCCTCCCGCCAGGTAATGAGCTTCTCGTTCGCCTGGTCGACGGCGATCTTGATGGCGGCCGCCGGGGCGCGCTTGCCGTTGCGGCACTGCAGGATGTAAAGCTTGCCGCGCTCGATGGTGAACTCGATGTCCTGCATGTCACGGTAGTGCTGCTCGAGCTTGTGGGCGATGGTCTCGAACTGCTGGTAGATCCTCGGGTTCTGCTTCCGCAAGTCGCCGATGGGCACCGGGGTGCGCACGCCGGCGACGACGTCCTCGCCCTGCGCGTTCATGAGGTACTCGCCGTAGAGCTTCTTCCGGCCGGTGGCGGCATCGCGCGTGAAGGCGACGCCGGTGCCCGAGTCCTCGCCCATGTTGCCGAAGACCATGGCCTGGACGTTGACAGCGGTGCCCAGGTCGTGCGGGATCTTCTCCACGGTGCGGTAGGTGATGGCACGCGGGTTGTTCCAGGACTTGAAGACGGCCTCGATGGCCAGGCGCAACTGCTGCTCCGGCTCGTCCGGGAAGTCGTAGCCGGTCTGCTGCTTGAAGTATGCCTTGAACTTCTGTACGAGGCGCTTCAAGTCGTCCGCACCTACATCGGTGTCCTGCTTGGCGCCGATCTTGTGCTTCAACTCATCGAAGATATGTTCGAAGTGCTCCTTCTTGAGAGCCGGGTACTCGTTGCTCAGCACGATGTCGGAGAACATCATGACGAACCGGCGGTAGGCATCGTGGGCGAAGCGCTCGTCCCCCGTGCCGGCGATGAGTCCCTGGATCGTCACATCGTTTAGGCCCAGGTTGAGCACCGTGTCCATCATCCCCGGCATGGAGAACTTGGCGCCCGAGCGCACGCTCACCAGCAGCGGATTGGCGGGGTCGCCGAACTTCTTGCCGGTCGCCTTCTCCACCCGCTTCAACCCCGCCGCGACCTGGTCCATCATGCCGTCGGGGAACTGCCCGATCTCGCTGTAGGCGTTGCACGCCTCGGTCGTGATGATGAAACCCGGGGGCACCGGCAGCCCCAGGTTGGTCATTTCCGCCAGGTTGGCGCCCTTGCCGCCCAGCAGGTCCTTCTGATCCTTGTCCCCTTGCTCGAAGAGGAACGCCCATTTCTTGGCCGACGTCTTGCCCATCAACTAGCTCCTTTTGCTCGGCTATTATTGCGGCCCCGCGGGGCGCGGGCGGGCAGCAGGAAGTAAGTAGAGAGTAGGGAGCAGGGGGATCGTCTGCTGCTTCCCCCTCCCCGCTTCCTACTTCCTATTTCCTACTTCCAGCTTGGCGCGCTCCCACAGGGAGTCCATCTGCTCCAAGTCCATCTCCTCCAGGGCCTGGCCCTGTTCGGCGGCGAGCTTCTCCATGATCGCGAAGCGCTGCGCGAAGCGATCCACCGCCATACGCAGCGCCTGTTCCGCGTCCACGCCGGCGAAGCGGGAGACGTTGACCGCGGAGAACAGGATGTCCCCCATCTCGTGCTCCAGGCGCGCCGAACCGGGCCGCTCCCGCGCCAGCAGGGCCTTGAGCTCCTCGATCTCCTCCGCCAGCTTCGTCAGCGGCCCCTCGATATTGGGCCAGTCAAAGCCCACGTGCGCCGCGCGACGCTGCACTTTCTGCGCCCGGTCCAGCGCGGGCAGAGTGCGCGCAACCCCCGCGAGCAGGTCGCCGGGCTGCGCTTCCCCCGCGTCGCGGCGCTCGTCCCGCTTGAGCTCCTCCCACCGGCGCAGCACCGCCTCGGCGTCGTGCGCCACGGCATCGCCGAACACGTGCGGGTGGCGCGCCACCAGCTTCTCGCGCAGCCGCGCGGTCACATCGTCGAAATCGAAGTCGCCGCGCTCCGCCGCAAGCTGCGCGTGAAACAGCACCTGCAGCAGGATGTCCCCCAGTTCGACCGCCAGCTCCTGCCAGTCCTCGCGGTCGATTGCGTCCAGCGTCTCGTGCGCCTCCTCCAGCAGGCAGCGCCGCAGGGTGCGATGGTCCTGCTCGCGGTCCCACGGGCAGCCGTTTTCCCCCCGCAGCCGCGCCATGATGCTCCGCAGGCCCGTCACCGTCGGGCGCTGCTCGGGCGCCGGCGCGGGCACGAACATGCTCACCGGCGGCGCCAGCTCGCCCGCCTGCTCCAGGGTCGCAATCGTCAGCGCGCGCACCAGCTCATCGCGCATCCCCGGGCGGCTGACCGCGGTCACCGCATGGCCCGGCGGATAGTGCGCTCCGAGGATTCCCTTAAGCCCGGCAGTTGCCCCCGCATCGCCAATGCCAATGAACAGGCTATCGCAGTCCGGATCGGGCGTGGTGCCGCGGTGACGGACGTCGAACACTCGCACGCCGTCCAACTTCGCGCCGGCCGCGGCTAGGGCGGCCTCGATGGACGTGGGCTTTGGCACACGATGGCTCCGATGGTTGTGCGCGCGCCAGGGGGACCCTGGGCCCGGCCCAAAAAGGGCGTAAGCGCCCGCTGCTGAGCAGGCGCCCACGCTGTTAGCCGCACCTTGGCCCGACGCCCCCCAGCCTACTTGGCCTCGCTCGGTGTGGGCTGCTCGGGCTTTGCCGGAGTCACTTGCGGCTTCTCGCTCGGCGTCGTCGGTATCTGCGGCGGCTTCTGCTCCTTGCGCTTGGCGTACTCCTCTTGCAGGCTCTGGAATCGCTGCGAGAAGACGGTGACACTTGCATTGGCGCGCAGATCGTTGACGAACTGCGCCACCTCCTGCTGGCGCGCGGCCATGAGCGCCTGGATGACGCGCGGCCTGGTGTCTTCGAAGCTGACCTTCTTACCCTCGGCGCGCGCCTGCACTTCCACCAGCTCGTAGGCGCCCTCGGGGAAGGTGGCCTTGATGGGCTCGCTGACCTTATTGAGGGGGAGGCTGAACAGCACTTGGTTCAGCGCGGGATCGCCGAAGCCCTCGCGTACCGGCCCCACCTCGCCTCCGCGCTGCTGCGCCAGCGGATCCTGGGACCGGGTCTTGACCGCCTCCGCGAAGGTTAGCTTGCCGCTCTCGATCTGCGAGCGAACCTTCTCCGCCTCGCCCTTGCTCGGCAAGATGATGCGCCGATAGGTTACGGTCGCAGGTTCATCGAAGCGGTCGCGACTCTCCTCCCAGTACTTCTTCAACTCCGACTCGGGGAATACCAGCTTGGCGACCAGCAAGTTGTCCCGCACGTCGCGCTTGATGTCTTCCGCCGTCTGCCCGCTCATGCGCAGGAACTCCTCCCAGCGGCCGCCCGCCTGCTTCTTGAAATCCTCCAGGAACTTGTCAACCTCCGCGTCGGCGACCTGGAGGTTCTTCTCCTTGGCTTTCTGCGCGATCAGCGCCTCCAGGATCAGGCGGTCAAGGACTTGCCGCCCGTCCGCCGCCTGCAGCCGGTCGAAGAACTCCTGCTCCGTGATGACCGTGCCGTTCACCTTGGCTACGGCCCGCTTGGCGCAGCCAGCGGTGGCTGCCGCCAGCGTGACCGCCAGCGCCATCACTATAGGCGCGAGTAACCGCTTCATTGACGGGACTCCTTTCGAATGCGCTTGTGTGGCCGCAACAACAAAATAGGCAGCCGGCTACGGCCGCCTGTATTGGCATTGGCATTCTACAATATCGGCGCGCGCGGCGTCAAGCGCGCCAGGGGGCAGGGTTGACCACGGCTGGGGACTATGGTAGAATCCTGCCAGATGCCGGGTGGTGCAATCGGTAGCACGCCTGACTCTGGATCAGGAAGTTCTAGGTTCGAGTCCTAGCCCGGCAGCCAGAACTGAGAGGGGACAGCGGACAGGTGATTGCGGTGCACCGCGTCATGGCGGGGAGGTTGCTTCTTATGACCTCTCACCTATCTCCTGTCACCCATCTCGCTGCGTGGCCCCGTCGTCTAGCGGCCTAGGATGTCTGGTTCTCAGCCAGAAGATCGCGGGTTCGAATCCCGCCGGGGCTACCAGGTTCTTCACCCGGCCGTGCGCGCGACGCGCGGAATGCCGCCGCGGTCGGCGCGTTCGCCGCTCCCGCACCAGGAGGCGCCATCGATTTGGCAACCCCATTGGATCGCGACTTGACTCTGAACGAGGTCGTCGGCCGCTTGCTGGGCCGGTATGAACGCGAGGGATGGGCGCCCACGCTGCTGGGGGTCGGCCCCATGTCGCCGCTGGTGGTGCGGGCGGCGCTGGAGGCTGGCTGCGAGGCCGACTGCCCCGTCATGCTCATCGCAAGCCGCAACCAGGTGGACTTGGCGGCCTTCGGCGGCGGCTATGCCGCAGGCTGGACCCAGGACCGCTTCGCCGCAGATATCCGGCGCATCGCCGGCGAGGTCGGCTTCGACGGCCTGCTCTACGTCTGCCGCGACCACGGTGGACCCTGGCACCGGGATGAGGAGCTGCGGGCGCAGCTCCCCGCGGACGAAGCCATGGCCAGTGCGCTCCGTTCCTACCAGGCCGATGTCGAAGCAGGCTTCAACTTGCTCCATGTGGATCCGACTCGCGATCCGTCGGGCGCGGTGTCGCTGGGCGTGGTCACCGAACGCAGCCTGGAGCTGGTGCGGGCGATCGAGCGGGCGCGCAAGGAACGCGGGCTGCGCCCCGTCTCCTACGAGATCGGCACCGAAGAGACGAGCGGCGGGTTGACCGCCGAAGGCGACTTCGCGGCCTTCATCGCCGGATTGCTGCGGCAACTGGGCGAGGAGGGGTTGCCGGCGCCCGCTTTCATCGTCGGGCAGACCGGCACCCTGATCAAGATGCGCGAGAATGTCGGCTCCTTCGACGGCGCGACCGCACAGCGGCTGGCTGGCATCGCCCGCGCCAACGGTCTGGGATTCAAGGAGCACAACGCAGATTACCTGCCCGAGGACGTCCTGGCCGCACATCCGGGCCTGGGCGTCACCGCCGCCAATGTCGCGCCGGAGTTCGGCGCAGCGGAGACGCGGGCGCTTTTCGCGCTTGCGGATCGCGAAGCCGCCGCTATTGGGGAGAACCCGGCGGCCGCCGTCACGCCTTCGGACTTGCGCCGGATCGTCGAGGAGAAGGTGCTCGCGAGCGGGCGCTGGGTCAAGTGGCTGCGGCCCGAGGACAAGGGAACGACCGAGGCCGCCCTGCGTGCGGACCACGCCCGCCGCGCGGAGGTGGCCTCGGTGTGCGGGCACTACGTCTTCACCGATCCGCAGGTGCGGGTTGCGCGGGAACGGCTGTACGCCAACGCGCGCGAGCTTCGCATAGCCGACAATCCGGAGCGGGAAATCTTGGACGCGGTGAAGGCGCGAATCGCTCGCTACATCGAACCCTTCCGCCTGCCGGGCCTGACGACCTGGCTGCGCGCGAGCCCTTAGCTCCCCCCTGGGGCCGATTAGAGGGACAGACTCCTGGCGTGCGGACCGCGACCAACAGCACAGGAGGCCACTTGGGTGTGCTCTTTTCTCGTTGGTCGGTATGCCGCACACTCTCATGTGGCACAGCCGCCGCCGAAAAGCTCGGCCCCATACCAATGTTTCGCGGTCACACCCGGCCGCTTGCCTGGGTGGTGCACGTCGGCCGCCGGTGGTATAATAGCAGCGGGAAGCTGGGATGGAGAAACCGATGATCGGGGGTCAGCGGCACATCAAGTTGGTGATCGAGCGCACCGAGGGTGGGTATGTCGCCTATCCCCTGGGCCTCAAGGGCGTGGTGGTCGCGCAGGGCGACAGTTATGAGGAGGCGCTAAACCAGGTGCGGTCGGCGGTGCGCTTCCACGCAGAGACCTTCGGGCCGGAGGTGCTGGAGGAAGCGTCCGTCGCACAAGAGGTCTTCATCGCGGAGACAGAGGTCTCGCTCGGTTGACCAGGTTCCCAATGGATGCGCCGAAGCGCCGCGTCATTCGGGCTTTCCAGGCGCTGGGTTTCCGCGTCGTGCGGGAGGCAGAGCACATCGCCCTGCGCCGGGATAATCCCGATGGGTCGGTTACCCCAATGACCATCCCGAACCATCCGACGCTTAAGGCCGCAACGCTTCGCGCCATTTGCACCCAGGGAGGCATTCCGCGGGACCAAATCTGCGGGCGTACAAGCCGACGCGATAGGGATCGCTTCCCGGCCGCCTCCCCCCAGCGCCCGCGCTCGCGCTTGACATTACCGCCGCCCCGTCAATACTCCAGCAGCTCGATGTAGGGCGGCTCGGCGATCTCCAGGAAGGCGATCACCGGGGTGCGCACCGAGTTTATGGTCTTCACCACTTGCAGGTAGTTATAGGGGCCCTCCTGCCACACGCGCACGATGCCGTCGGCCAGCGAGCGAATCCTCTCCACCGACTGGCGATCGGTGACGTCCGGGTTGAGGGTGGCCATAGCGACGGCGCCGTGCTCGCGCAGCGACTCGGTGAGGGTGGTGGAAAGATTGCGCAGGAACTCGTCCGAGGTCATCCCCGCGAGTGTGCGCGTAAGGTCAATAAACACGCGCAGCTTGGTGCGGCCCGACGTCTTGGATTGCAGGTCCTTGAGGGCGTCGGCAATGTCGGGTCGGGGCGGCAAGATGACCACCTGCTGCGAGCTGCGCGCGGAATCGAGCTGCTCCGACAATCCGAAGCGCGCGGCCGTGTCAACCAGCGGCCCCGGCAGCGATGACCCGGTGTCGACCAGCGAAAAGATATCGCCCGCGGCCAGTGCCTCGCGCAGGAAGTTGGCCTCGAACACCGCCTGGTGGATATCGGAGCTGATCTCGAACAGGTAGAACGCGCCCTGCGGGATACCCCCGCCGAGCAGATTGTCGAGGTCGGGGTAGCCGGTCGAGGCGGCTTGCTCGAAGCGGAAGAACGGACTGCGGTACGGCGGCACCACGCGCACGCCGTCGTCCTGGATGAAGAACAAGCTGCGCCCGGGCAGATGGTGCGCGCCGCGGCTCTTGATGACCTCCAAGAAGCGCATGCGCTGGCCGCCCACGTTATCGCGCGTCAGGTAGATGACCGAGTCGGCGATATACTCCTCGCTGCCCGACCCCGGAACGTCGCTCTCCACCAGCTCGCGAATGAGCATCGCGGTCAGCCCCTCGCGCTTGAGCGCGTTGATGACGCCGTAGATCATCTCCCGAAACTCGCCCGGATCGTCGGTCAGGCGCCGGAAGTGACTGATGCTATCGACCACCACGCGCCGCGCGTTGATCTCCCGGATCATCTGCGGCAGCAGCCCCTCCTGCCGCTGGATATCCTGCTGCATGAGCTCGGGGGAGGTGAACAGCACCTTCAGCTTGTCCTCCTCCTCCAGCCGCCGGAAATCCCATCCGAAGGCCAGCGCGTCGCGGTAGATCTGCTGCGGAAACTCCTCGAAGGTGATGAAGAAACCGGGCTCGTCGTACTTGGTGATCCCGCTGTAGATGAACTGCATCCCCAGGCTCGTCTTGCCGGTGCCGGGGGAGCCCGCCACCAGCACCGAGTCGCCCTCCACCAGGCCTCCCCGCGTGACCTCGTCCAGCCCCTCCACGCCGCTCAGAATCCGTGCCATTCATGCCACCTTTCCCTGTGCTGCGCTCGCTGTTGGGTGTTCGCCCCGGTCGCTCACAGCTAGTGCCGCCGCTGCGGGATGTAACGATATACGTCCGAGCCGGGGTAGCTGATCTTCTGTATGAACTTCTTCTGCTCCAGCAGGTCGAGTTCGTTCTCGACCTCTGTGACCTCCCGTCCCAGCCGCAGCGCGATCTGCCGCGCGGTATTCACCGTGTACGGGTTGCCCTCGAAGAAGGCGATCAGCCGCTCGACGCCGGTGAGTGAGGCGGCAACCTTGCCCAGGTCGCCGCTGACGCGATAAGTGCGGATTTCCCTGCGAATGCGCTCCGCCAACTGCTGCAGTTGATTCGCCTGCTGCAGGATCAACTGCTCCAGCTCCGAGTCGGACAACTGCTCGATGCGGCGGTGCTCCTCCTCCCGGCGCTTCAGAAACGCCTCCGCCTCCTGCACCGCCCCCTCCAGGCTGTAGCCCTGATCCAACCCTTGCTTGATCAGGCACACCTTCTCCACCGCGGCGTAATCGTAGGTGCGGCTGCGATCCTCGTCCACCGGCTGTACGATACCCTTGTCGGTCCAATACGAAAGCTGGCGGACGCTCACGCCGCACAGGGCCGCCGCCTGCCCGATCCCCAGTTGCAGGCCGTCCAACAGGTCGTTAATGTCGACAGACGCGAGCCCCTTCTTCTTCCCCTCGCTGCGGTTTGCCATACCACTCTCCATGCGATGCAGTTGATCTCACGCGCCTCGACCCCGGATGACCAGGTCGGGGCGCGCTGCCTGTTGCATCCCCGCTACATATGCGATGCGGACATTGCGAATTCCCCCCACGGCGATGTCACAAAATCCGACAAAGTCGTTCCCTCATCGGCATCCAGCCGCAAAAAAACGCGCGGCAGCCACCAAGCTGCCGCGCACACGAACAGACTTCTGGCGTTGCGCCCGGGCCCTACTTCTGCGGACCTGTGGCCGACATCGCCCGGACTTTCTCTCGCAGCAACTCTATCACGTGTTGAATCGCCTCGCTGGAAGTCCCTACGCCCGCACCGGCCTCGCCCCGCCTGGCCGGCCCGCCTCCGAGCCGCGCCAGCTCCCAGCCGGCCATCGTCAGCTTCGTCAGCTTCTCGCCCTGCTCCGCGCTCAGGAAGCTCAAGGCCTGGGACTTGAGGCGCTCCATCTGCTCCTCGTATTGCCGGCGGGACGCAGCTATCGCCTGCTGGGTTTCGTCACTCTTCTGCGCGGTGGCGGTGCCCACCAACAGCCGTTCGCGCTCCGCTCGGAGCTCGCGCAGCGCCTCCGCGCGCAGCCGCCGATCCGCCTCCACCACCCGCTCCAGCAGGGGTATCAACTGTTTCACTTGATCGACGCTCATATCGATGCTGTTGAGCGCCCGCAGGATCACTATGTCGCGGACCACTATCGTCAGCTCGGGGTCCGGCTGCCCCATCAGCATCGGCATCGGTATGCGCCCCCGGCCCGAGGCCGAGTCGCCCCCCGGGTGTGGCTGAGCCAGCCCGGGCAAGGCGTTGATTCCCGCAAGCATTACCGTCAGCGCGATTGTCGTCATCACCCCGCGGCGCCCTTGCATCTTCATTTCCTCCTCCCTAACCCCATCGGGCCTGAACCATCTGTCGCACGCACATCCGTCCGCGCTTCCACGCGATCGCCAAACCGCGTGCCGATGCGCATGCTCACTGCACCGTCAGCGGCTCCCAGCGCTGGTCATCCACCTCCGCGAACGCCACCTCCACCAGCTCGTTCAGCGCCTGCGCCGTGTACCCCGATTTCTCATAGACCCGCGCGACGTCGATGCGCGCCATCTCCGACCCGCCTTCGTCGCGCGCGGCAACGTAGGCGTCCAGCGCCTCTTCCAGTTGCCCTTTCTCTTCGTGCGTGCGCCCGGTGGCAAGGTATTGCTGCGCCGACGGGGCCTCGACCGGTTCGACCGGTGTCCGACCAGCCGCCGGTGGGACTGTTCGGCGCGGCGTCACCGCGCCCCGGGCGATGGCCGTCGGCTTGGGCTGCGGCGCGCGCGCGGTATTCGCCTGCTCGACGGGCGGCGCGGCTGGCGTGGGAGTTGTCTCTGTCGCGCCGGGCGCCGGGGCGACTGCTGTCGGCGCGGTCGCTACAGTGGGGCCGGGCGGCGCTGGCGAACGCACAGCCGCAAGCCATACAACCGCGGTGATTGCCGCCGCCGCCGCTGCGGTAAGCACAACGACCGCCGGCCGCCGCGCCGGTCGCGGTGCGCGGGTGGGCGTCGGTGCGGAGGCCGCCTCCACGCGCTCCATGACGCGCCCGACGAACCCCGGCGGCGGGTCCTCCTCGCCGAGCAGAGCGTCGAGCGCGCGCGCCTGCGCCCAAAGAGCGTCAGCCAGGACGCGGCAGCGCGGGCAGCGCTCGAGATGGGCCTCGATGCGCGCGCCCCACTGCGGCGCCTCGCCATCGACGTGCGCCTCAATAGCGCCGCGAACGGAGCGGCACTCCAGCCACCGTCGCAGGGCCTTCACTGCGATACCTCCTGCGCCTGCTGCGTGCCCTCTTCGAGCAAGGAGCGCAGCATCAGCCGCGCGCGCCGCAGGTGCGTCCTCACCGTCGCCAGCGGCAGGCCCAGGGCCTGCGCCATGTCCGCATAGGACAGATGATGCAAGTGGCGCAGGACTATCGCCGCCTTGTAGTGCGGCGGCAATTGTGCGATCGCCCGCGCCAGGCTGTGGCGACCGGCGACCTCGTCCTCCCATTCCGTCTGCGCCGGCGCGTCGCCGTCATCCAGCGGCAGCTCGGGCCGCCGGCGCCGGGCGCGCAGCAGGTCAATGCACAGGCGCGTGGCGATGCGCAGCAGCCACGTGCGCATGCTGCTTTCGCCCCGGAAGGTCGTCAGTCCTGAGTACGCTCGCACAAACGTCTCCTGCGCCGCGTCGTCCGCCTGGTCGCGATCGCCGAGCATGCGCAGCGCCACCCCGTACACCGCGCGCTGGTGCCGCGCCACGAGCTTGGCAAAGGCCTCCCTTTGCCCCGCCAGGCAGCGCCGCACGATCTCCACATCGGCGATGTCTGCGGGCTTATCCATATCCGCGCGGTTCATTAGGATAGACGTGTGGCCGACAGCTAATGTTTCAGCCGGCAGGGTCGTTCGTCGTGCGGTCACCCGCGGGCATTCTACCCTTCCCGGCGGCCTTCTGGCAACCGCGCCGAGCGTGGGTTGTTTGTTAGGCCGGAGCCGGTGCATCGAAGGCGGCGCAGCGGATGGCCGCAGGAGGGCCGTCACACTTGGCGGGGCTGCGGGCGCTCAAGCGCGCCCGACGGCGAACAGCGGATTGTCATCGAGGGGCGACCGAAGCGCCGCAAAAACTTACCTGGGGTCGGGCGCGAGGACGTGCTTCCCGAAGTCGTTCCGGCCCAGACCGTCCCAGCCCGAACCGTCGCGCGCCCACACCAGGCTCCAGGGTGCCTCGTCGCCGCGGGTCTCGCGCTCGGCCTCCGAGCGGTAGCCGAGTATCATGATCGCGCGTGCGCGCGGGTTGCTGCGCGCGATCGCCTCGGCCATGTCGGACAGCTCGCTCTCGATCCGTGCGCGCGTGGCGGGGCGGGGAACGATGGCATACGCCACGACGCGGTCTCGCCCCTCGGTGCTTGCGTCGCGGGTGTCGAGCACAACGCCCATGGGGACGATGCCGGGGGCGACCGACACCGGCCGCTCGCGCATGCCGACTTCGGCTATCGAAGGCGCAGTGCCGCTACGGTCTTGCCCGGCGAGGTGGAGAGCCGCGAGTAGGACAATGCCGATGGCGAGCAAGGCGCCGCCGATGCGCGAGAACCTGATTCTCGTATCACGCACGGTATCGTCTCCATTCTCCGCTGGATGCAGCGGCATCCCCCCGAATATCCCCCCGGTAGGATGTCGGGCGCTGACCGATGCCGATTCCCCGCGGCCGCGAGCTCAGACTGGTGCCATAGCTCGTGGTAGAGACGATAAGCCGACGCGTAAGCGGGTAGCCGTCAACCCGAACGACCCACTGAATTCGCCGGTGCGTAGCTTTCTGCGCGGCCGCGACCGATTCCTTCCTGCCACGCCGAATTTTTGCAGCCGGTCTCAACCGTCTGACCACCGCTTCGAAGCGCAAGCGCTCCCGCCGCCGCCGGCCCCTGTCGCTGATGAATATGCCCCAATCGCCCGCGCCTGAAACCAGGATTCGCGCGCGCAGCCACACTGCCGCGGCCCGCGCCCCGCGCCCCGAAACCCGGGCCCTGGCAGCTTAGCGGCGGTCGGCGGCGAGGAAGCACACCGGAGTCCGTCGTGGGAACCCCGGGGCCGCCCCTTGCAGGTATCCCGCGGAGCCGGTGCGCACCCTTGCGACAGGCCGGCGATGGCAGGGTCAGATGGGACCGCGAAAAGTTGGCGGAGGCGGGCGGGGTGAGGGTGGCTTGTAGCGGAGAACGCAGCACCAGACATGTAAGACAGCATTAACCGGTCGCAGCGACCCGCGTCAGCCAGTCGATGGCCACGCGGAACTGCTCCGGCTGAAAGCGGTTGTAGTCCTCGGGTGAGAGGTGAGTCAGAGCCGGCGCGGCGCCCCGGCGTTCCCAGGCCTCGCGCGCCCGCGCGACGCACGCCGTGACTTTGTCCGAGTCCGCGTCGCGGTCGTATGCCGGGGACACGATCAGGCACGGCCGCGGCGCGACGAGCGATAGAATGTCGTCAAAGTCGTATGGCAGTTGCTGCTCCCGCCCGTGGAACAGCCCGAGCCGCGGCAGCAGGCCGTACCATTCCCACCACCGCCGCAGACCCCCGGTCGGCGCGTCATCGGTGTCGGCGCGCATGGGCGCGAATCCGCAGAATGACGCGACCCCCGCGATGCGGGCATCCAGACCAGCCGCGTAGAGCGCGACCATTCCGCCCAGCGAGTATCCCAGGCAGAATATTCGCTGAGGGTCGAGCGCCGGAGGAGCATCCGCAACGCCTGCCGGAGCCGCAAAGGCCGGACGGCCCTCGTTGCGACTGAGAAAATGCACCGCCGCGCGCACGTCGCGCGCCATCTTGCCCAGCTTCGACCAGCGGGGGTAGCGACGGTAGAACTCGGCGCCTTCGGCGAGCCTTCCGCCGAACCCCAGTTGATCGAACGCCAGGCAGGCATATCCGCGCCGCGCCAGGTCCACGAAGATGCGGTACGGCTCGCCCGTGTCGTGGTCCATCACATAGGAACCGCGGTATCCGGAAGGAAACGAATACGGATGCAGCCAGATGACGGCCGGCAGCGGCGCGCCGGCGGCCCGAGGGTAGTAGAGGTCGCCCCGGACGCACTCCCCGAAATGCACGGGCAGACGCACCACGCCGGCCGGCGCGTCGCGAGCGGGTTCTCCGCCGTACCCGCCGGGTTCGGCAGCGCAGGGCGGCTCTTCCCCCAGCGCCCATTCGATGGCGGCGCGCGCCGACCGCCGTGCGGGCGCGACCTCTCGCGGAGGTCGCGATAACTCCGCGCGGTGTACACACCGCGCGCCCTGGCTCGCCGCGGACGCCGCTGGGGGCGGTTCCGGAACAGGCTGTGCTCTCTCCCGCCAGTCCTGCCAGTCGAGGTGATGCAGGAGCCTTTCCGGGAATTCCGCATCGGCGCGGCCAAAGGCTTTGTCGAACCAATCGAGATAGCTGTGAATGTCTTCCGCGCAGGTGTCGTGGCCGCCGGGACGCCAGCGGATGCGCAACGCCTCGGGCGCGCCGAGCAGCCCGTAAACGGCGCGCGCCGCCATGTACGCCCGCTCGACGCCGAAGGTCGATTCGCAGCCGTCGTTGAGCGCGGTGGACAGCAGGCAGTGGCGGGGAGCAACCAGCGCCAGGCAGGCGTGGGCGTCCACCGGCAGCAGGTGCTCGCGGCCGGTGAAGAAGCGCAGGCGCGGGTTGAACCAATCGGGAAACCTCCAGGTGATCCATTCGACGCTTTCGAGGAACTCGCGCTCGGAGGAGAAGCGGAAAGGCAGCGCGCCCCCCGCACCCGAGCTGCTGGGCGCCACGGCCGTGATGCGGCGGTCCCGCGCGGCGGCGATGAGCGATTGCTTGCCGTTGCGCGAATGACCGGTGATGGCGACCTGCTCGGGGTTGACCTCGTCGAGCGTCACCAGGTAATCCAGGACGCGCGCGGCCAGCCAGGCGCGCCGCGGTATCGTCGTCCAGTCGCAGTCCGGATAGACCTGCGCGAAGCAGGCTGACTGGTCGTCCGCATCGGCGCCGGGGTAGATGCATGCCAGGTAGCCGCGTGCGGCCGCAAGCACCGCCCACAGCCGGTGCCCGGCCTGCGTCATGAACACGGGAAGGGGCCCCGAGCGGTCGGGCGTCAAGGTCTCGACAGTGATGGTGACCGGGGGCTCCGTGTTGTAGCACAACGCGACCTGCCGCCGTATCACGCCGCGTTCCCGTTGTTCCGCCACGGTCTCGGCCCGGGTCAGGCCGGGTGTGGAATCGGGTTCTCGCCCCCAGAAGAATCCATCCAGAAGGGCCCTCAGCTCGGCGCGCCGCTTGTCCCAGTCGGCGGGAGAACGGACCAGGCTGCCGTCCTGGAACTGCAGCAGAGGCGGCAGATCGGGAATCGGCTGCAGGGCATCGTAGTCCGGCGGCGCCTCGCCGCGGCTCTTCATCCAGGCACGAAACCACTCCGGCTGTGAGTGCAGGGTGCGCATCCGTCATCTCCGATCCGACAGCCCGCGTGCGCACGTATTCGGTGCACCCGTGGGCCACCCTCCACCGGCTGCCCCTGGGCTTCGCTCGCCCCTCCAGTATGGGCAAGGCATGCCTTGCCCATACCTCGCTCGGGGCGACCCAGAGCGGCTAGGCTAAGGCCGCCGTGGCGGCCCGATGAATCGGGCTTAGCCACATGTCGAAGGGTCGGGGTGCCCCTGAGCCAGTCCAAGGGCCGCGCGCAGGCCCCGCGCCGGCAAGGGGAAGGCGCCCTCTCCCCGCCGAATACGGATACATGTACATGCGCGTTGCCCGCGAAGAGTTCGAGCGCCTCGTCACCGAGGCCGTCAACGGCCTGCCCGAGGAGTTCGCCGAGCACCTCGACAACGTCGAGTTCATGGTCGAGGACTATCCCAGCCGCGAGGATCATGCCGCGCGCGGGATAGAGCCGGGGGGCCTGCTGCTGGGCGTGTACCACGGGGTGCCGCTGACCGAGCGCTCGGTCTTCGCCAGCGGCGTCTTGCCCGACCAGATCACCCTCTTCCAGCGTAACATCGAGCGCATCTCGCGCTCCCGCCGGGAGATCGTGGAGCAGGTACGCCAGACCGTGCTGCACGAGATCGCTCACCACCTCGGCATTTCCGACGAGCGGCTGCGGGAACTCGGGTACTGACAGCGCCGGCCGCGCAGATAGGTCGCCCGTAGACTTCGCTCGGGGCGACCTTGCCTGCCCTGAGCAACGTCGAAGGGAGCATGCCGAAGGGTCGAAGGGCCGGCTCACCCTAGCGGCGGCTGCCCCGTGTGCTCCACCAGTTCCCGCCACACCATGCGACGCGGCAGAATGCGCTTGCGCACGCCGGCCACCAGCGGCAGCGGCACCAGGACATAGCCCATCCACAGGCTGAGCATGAAGCCGGTGTAGCCCGCCAGCGCGCTGTCCACCACCAGGTCGCCCATCCGTTCGGCGTGGATGATGTCCTCGGCGTCCGGCGGCACGGCCCTGATCAGGTAGCCGGGCTGGCTGATGATGATGTGGCCGGTGAAGATCGGCGGCTTGATGAACTGCGACCGCAGCTCATCCCGCAGCCACTTCAGCGCCGCGTCCCGCAGGTCCTGGCGCTCGTAGTAGGGGTCGCGCAGGGTCGCCGCAGAGGACTCGGGGACTTTGATCAGGCCCTGCTCCCTCAGGCCGCTGCCGAGCGCCAGCAGGGCGCCCTCGGCGAGGACCACCAGCGCGCTGCGCCGCTTGCGCGCGCGGTCGGCGATGTAGTCCACCGCCTTCCACGGGTCGAAGGGCTCCTCGGGAATCAGGACGCAGTCGGCCTTGCCGCTCACCAGGGCCGCGTTGGCGGCGAGGAACCCCGCCTCCTCGCCGAACAGCTCGACCAGGATGACGCGGCGATTGGCCTCGGCGTCGAGCCGCAGCACGTTGAGCAGGCGCGCGGCCTCCGCCAGGGCCGAGGCGTGCCCGAGTGAGCGCGCCATCCACGCGATGTCGTTGTCTATGGCCTTGGGGACTGCGGCGACGACAATGTTGCGGCCGGTCTGATGCCGGCGCAGCGCGGTGTGCAGTTGCAGCGCGGCGTGCATGCCGCCGGCGCCGCCGATCACGTAGAGGATATCAACACCCTCCGCGATCAGGTTCTGCGCGAGCTGCTCGATGCGGCCCTCGACCGAGAAGTCGTAGCGGGACAGGCCGAGGTGGCAGCCTCCCTGCTCGCGCCAGGCGACGGTCTCCTCGGGATGCAGCTCCACCGGCCCCGGCACCGCTGCGGGCGGCCGAGAGGCCCGGGGGGCCATCAGGCCCTCGAAGCCGTTGCGGATGCCGAGCACGTGCCCCGTGCGCTTGGGCTCAGGCCCCTGGCGCCCGCGGGTTTCCCACGCTGCCTGCGCGGCGGCGACGTACTGGTAATGACGGCGCACGATCGCGTGGATGACCGCGTTGGTGCCGGGGGCCGTGCCGCCCGCCGTCACGATCGCCGCGCGCACGGTGCACGGGGCGAACCGCAGCCCTTCCCGCGCCCCGGCTTCGAGGAAGCCCGGCAGCAGTCGGCGACCCACAAACTGCCGCAGCAGGTCCTGCTCGGCGGTTGCGATCCTGCGCTGATCCGGGCGCCGGTACGGGCCGATCTCGTCCTGGTGGAAGGGGTTGGGCGTGTCGGCGCCGCCGTCAACCACCGGCGGCGTGGTTTCGTCGTGCAGCGCCTGGGGGGCGATGCGCCCCTCCAACCACACCCGGTGCATGTAGGCGCGCTCGGAGGTGAAGACGCGGGCAGACCCCGCAGCGCCGCTTGCTTGTTCCATCGCTGATTATCCTTCCCGGCCGTTTGGTCACGTGTTGCACATCTGTCGCTGTACTGATCCTCATCCTCCAGAGGCGGGTGAACCTCGATCCGCTTCCCGGAGCGAAGTCGCGGCATGGTAAGTTTCTGTGCAGGCGTGTCTGTCACCTGCGGGGCATGGCGGTGACGGCCTCGAGGGAAGAGGCGACAGGGTGGGGGCTGTGTTGCCTCGCTGCCCTGTTCCGGTTGCGCAGTATACCTTGACAAGCGTGCCCAAGTATCCTAAACTCGCCTCAAATGATGAGACGAGCCATGCGATCGGGGAACAAGACGCTGAATCATCCTTACGGGCGTAAGGAGCGCGTGCCTCCGGCACCTGATAGCAGCGTGGCCGAACCGACGGCTTCCTACACTGTTGGTCGGAATATGCATATCCAACCCCATCCCACTCTCTTCGACTTTGGGCCAAATGGGGGAGTAAACGGCGGGGCTTTTCGGGATCCCGCTTTCGTGGACAACAAGACACTTCCCATCCACCGTTGGGTCCCGTGGATTGCCGGTTTCTCTGCGGCGTTTGTTGACGGCGTATTCGACACGTTTCTGAATGGTGGAGGAAGCGAGACCGGGGCTTTAGTCCTCGACCCTTTTGCAGGTGTCGGGACAACCCTGGTGCAAGCGGTTCTTCGCGGCCACGATGTTATCGGCTTCGAGATCAACCCATACGGTGCGCTTGCGGCTGGAACGAAGATTCGCGCGGCCAGCGTGGACTTGAGCCGGTTCGATCTCGCGCTTAAGGAATTGTGGGGTGGATCCGCTTCTTGGCGGCTCGAGGAGCCGCCACCTTTTATCGTGCCTCCCCCCCTGAAGACCCGCATACCGTTCTTCAGCGACCAGGTGGAACGCCAGGTCCTTCATGCTCTGGCCTTCATCCGTGGCATCTCAGATCCAGACATTGCGAACCTGTTCCGGATCGCCTTCGGCGCTGTCATCGTGAGTGTGTCGAACTACACCTACGAGCCCAGCCTCGGCTCGCGACCTGCTGCCGGAAAGCCACTCGTTGAGGATGCCCACGTCGCCGCAGTGTTGACGCACAAGCTACGGCAGATGCGGGCGGACATCGCGTGGCTTCAGGAGGAGGGGTATCGGCAGCGTCCGTTCGGCACCGGCACCGTTCGCAATGAAGACTTCTTCTCTGGGTCGGATCATCTGGAGACGGGCTCGGTAGATTTGATGCTCACCTCGCCGCCCTACCTTAACAACTACCATTATGTTCGCAACACGCGCCCCCAGCTTTACTGGCTCGACTTCATCACCTCCCCGGACGAGCAGAAGTTTCTGGAAACACACAATTTTGGGAAGTATTGGCAGACCGTGCGGGACTGTTCCCCGATTCCTCTCGATTTCCAGCACGAGGGGCTCGAGGTGACCATTGAGCGGCTCCGCGCCACGCGGACCGACAAGGGAGCGTATGGCGGCCCTGGGTGGGCAAATTATGTCGCCACGTATTTCAACGACTGCTACCGCTTCCTCAACGTACTGCGCCGAGTACTCCGCCGCCGAGGTGTCGGGGTCATCGTCATCGGTAATTCCATCATTCAGGGCTCGGAAATTAAGACGGAGATGGTGCTTGGTGAGATGGCAGCCCAAGTCGGCTTCAAGTTGAACGGAGTTCACTTGCTGCGCGCGAAGCGCGTTGGTGCCAGTATCACCACATCCTCAGTCCGACGAGGCGAAACGAGCAAGGCCAGTCTCTACGAGTCTGCGGTGATTGTGAGCAAGCGATGAGCCGGGATTTCGATCCGCCGCCGCACTTCTTCAATCCTGACGACAAGCGCTCCTACTTGCTCACCGTTTTCTTGAACACACCCTTTGTGACGCTGTCGGTGCCAACGAAGTCCGGTGGTTTCCGTCTTTTCGATTTTCCCAGCCAAACAGGGATCTGCGCACTGCACTTGACGGATGCGCCCATCTCCCAGATGATCCCACCTGAACCACGGACTGGAGATCTGCCGGACGATGACGTGGCGCGTCTACAGTTCCAGTTGGTGTATATTGGCAAGACGTCCGGTAAAGGACGACTTAGCGGGCGACTAGCCGACCATTACCGTAAGATTGCCTCGAGACAGGGCCTCTCCGTGGACCACATCCTGGTGCGCTACCTCGTCATAGAGCATGACTGGAATACACTGTTCGCCGAATACCACCTGACCGAAGCGCCGGAACTGTCGGCCAACCCGCCGCCGCCCTGGAATACCAACGGGTTTGGCAGTCACGCTCCAGGCGCTGGCCGACCGGGGAAACGACCCAAACCGCCCAATCACTTCGATGTGCTCTACCCGCCGAAGGAATAGTCCCGGCATGCACGCCGCGAGCGGCTATCACTATCCGCCGGAGTTGATGAACCTCCTCATTGACGCTATTCCACGCCTGTTCAAGTCGAAGACGGACGTGCTGCTATTCTTCCGCGGGGCGGGGGTCGCCAACACCATGTTGGCTGACCTGGCGGCGAAAGTAGAGGCCGATCGTGGCAGCATCCTCAAAGCCGAGATTGCCCGCACTGTGTTGACGCGACTCAATGA
>Ga0315294_10002047_pt1 | contig 22097 bp, 15 predicted proteins | sample YL17G13_40_MG_FD_203626 | JGI IMG/M metagenome (GOLD analysis project Ga0315294, IMG submission 203626) | Sediment microbial communities from Yellowstone Lake, YNP, Wyoming, USA - YL17G13_40 | ecosystem: Environmental > Aquatic > Freshwater > Lake > Sediment | place: USA: Wyoming | collected...
CTGGCGGCTTGGGCTTGTCGCACGGCCAGAGTTGTTGTTCGGCCAACCACGCGCGCAGCGCAGGCCTGTGTGTAGTCCATCCCAGGCAGTCTGCGACGTGCGGAGAAGCGCTCCACACCCACACCTCGAGTTCTGGCACGAGGACTACCACCTCCGCCGCTGCCCAGCCAGTTTGCCTCAGGCGCGTCTTCACTTCGCCTGCAAGGGTCTGCGGAGCATCCTTTTCGCGTCCACAACCTTCGTAGTCGAACATCACAAGGGCACAACGATAGTACGTGGAGTAAGGTTGCAGGAAAGCATGCGCCTCGAGCAAGCACCCAGGGTCCCGGCGGGGATGCACGAACACGTCGGCCTGGATGGCGCAGATGCCCAGCGACTGCGGACGGCTTAGCAGGCCAAGGACTGTGAGCTCCATGTCCTTGTCGGCCACCAGGACGATGAGGTCCTTCATCCCAGCACCCCGCTGGCAAAGAGCGTGCCCAGATCGGTCTCATGGCGCCAATTCCGCAAGGCTGGATGCTCCGAGCCGCGCACGATGTCCGTTTCGCCAGCCTCCGTGCGCGCAAAGCACAGCACCAGCTCGGGGGCTGTCACGCTCAAGATCACCGGCGAATGGGTGGCCAGCAACACCTGAGCGCCATAGACCGAAGAAAGCGACTGCAGCACCGTCTCCACGGCGCGCGGGTGAATGCCGTTCTCCGGCTCTTCCACCAGGTAGATGCCCTCCAAGCCAGGCACGTAGGCCAGAATCGTCAGTGCCAGCAGGCGCAATGTCCCGTCCGACACGAGCCACGAGGGTGCCTGCAAGCCCGTGTCATAGTCGAGCACCAGATAACGGTGGCGGTCTTCTTCACGCTCCACGCTGCGAATGCCCCGTAAGTCTGAGATCGCTGTGCGCACATGGCTAACCCATTCCTGCAGGCGTGCGGGATGCTTCTCCTCCAAATCGCGCACAACCCAGGGTAGATTCGAGCCGTCGGGCAGGAATCGTCGCGTCGTGCCGGGTGGGCTGGGGCGGCGCATGGCAGCGCTGTCGAGCACCAGTCGCCGGGTGCCTTCGAGAAGCATACGTCTGAACCAGACAGAGACCGGGAACTTGTCCTCGTCCTCCGGTAGGTTTGCCAGGGCCGAGCGCTGTGGCCCCAAGCGAAACAGATTATTCCAATCGGAGACTTCAGACTTGAAGTAGTCGTTGCCTGACTGTGCGATCTTGTTCAGCACCCTGCGCCAGCCAGGCGGTGCCCTCTTCTTAGAGGGATGCATAATCGTGCCGGGTGGCGTAGGTGGCAAGGGAAACAGCTCCCGTTGCACAGTGCTTTCACTCGGAGGCGCCTCCGGTCTAAGCCAGAGGGTCTCGGACAACAGGCCCAGCTCGCCAGATGCGGGATCTATCCCCACCCGAACTTCGTAGCGCACCCGTGAGTGGAGGCCGTTCTTGCGCGGCCGCAGTGACTGGGGGATGGCCGCTTCGATGGCCAGTTCAAAGGTGCTGCCTTCGCGCATCCAACATAGATCCCGGACGTCGGGAGAGCGATCAGATACGGCCCAGGTCACGCCCGGGCGCTCGCGGACCAGGTCGGCCAGAAAGGCGACTACGTCCAGAAACGTCGACTTGCCGCTGGCATTGGGCCCGATCAGCACCTGGAAGGGAGCGAGGGCCTGGCGGACGTGCCGCAGGCAGCGGTAGTTCAGAGCCTCGACCTGCACGATCATGTGCGCACCCCCTTCGAAGCTAGGCATCTCCCCAAGGCGGGTCTATGATAGCACAAAGCCGGAGCGAAGGCAACACGCGTCGCCCGATGGCCAGGGCACTGTACAATACGGCAAAGGGCTTCTCGCCCAGACGGCAGAAACTCGCGGAAGAACACGCCACTGTCTGCGCGGCTACTGTTTCAGCAGCAGGGGAAGATATGCGCGGTGGGGGAGGTAGAGCCACAATTCGCCGCCGCCGTGCAAATACGCCCGCATGGTGCCCACGAACAGTTCGTCGTGGAAGGCGACCAGCGAGTTGCCCCACAGCGGGTTGGCATTGTAGGCGTCGCCGAAACCTGCGGACCCCACCTGCTCCCAGTGCGATCCGTCGCTGGAGCGCCACACCTCCAGTCCGGTGGTCGTGTTGCCGACGACAGAGTAGAGGCGCCCTTTGACAACCTGCAGCGCGCCGAATCCGTTGTTGTTGGGGTTCCCAAACCCATTGTCCGCAACCTTCGTCCAATCCCCACCGTTACAGGTCTGGCAGCGCCAGATCTCATCGCCGCGCCCCCCTGTGCGGAGGGTGCTGGCGTAGAGGTAGTTGTCGAACGCGGCCAGCGCGGAGATGCCCTCGTTCATGACGTTGCCAAAGCCACCGGCGTTGACCTGGATCCAGTTTGCGCCATCGCTTGAACGCCACACCTCTCCACCGGTGGAGATCCAGCCAGAGGCCGTCCGATAGGAGTTCGTCGTGCCGGCGTAGAGGTAGCCTTTGAAGACCGTCAGCATGGTGATTCCTACGTTGTGGGCATTGGCAAAGCCGTTTGCCGCGGTGCGGCTCCACGTATTGGGATCGCCCGTGCTGCTGCGCCAGACCTCACCCCCGCGGCCACTGACGTAGCTGTAGGTGCTGGCGTACAGTCTGCCGCCAAAGGTGGCGAAACTGGAGATGCCGCCATAGGCGCTGTCCCCGAAGCCATGGTTCACGACAGCCACCCAGTCCCATCCGTTGGGGCTGCGCCAGATCTCAGCCCCGTCCGTGCCATTCTCGGTACCGACGTAGAGTTGATTGTTGAACGTGGCCATACTGTATATCTCGTCGTTGTTCCTGGACGTAAAGCCGCCTTTCCTCACCGGAAGCCAACTGCCGTCATTCTGTCTGGCCCACAGCTCTCCGCCGCTGGCCAGGTTGGCGGTGCCGGTGTACAGGCGGTCATTGAAGACGGCCAGCGACGAGATGGCCGTGTTACTGCTATCCCCGAACCCATTGGCCACGACTAGCAGCCAGCCGGGAGGGTCGCCGCCCGCAGACGCAGCCTGCGTCAGACCCAGGCTGATCAAGATCACAACCAGTGTGACTGCAAAAGCTCGTGATCTCATTCTTTCTCCCTTCCGGTACCCGCCCGGGATTTCCCAGGGGGCCACCCTTCTCCGCACGCACCTACATGTCCGACTTACATCGCGACTGACACCCTCCCCGGCAAACGCATCACCCCAGGTTCCCGTCACCTCCGAGGTGACGGGAACCTGCAATGATTCACTGCCATTGCGGCGCTTGCAGCCCGCGGCGATGCAGCTCCAGGCACATCTCGGCCAGGTGGTGCTGGACGTGGCGCAGCGTGTACATCAGACGGCTGAGCAGCGTGGCGCCGGTCCAGCGGAAGAGCGTCTCCGCCTGGCTCAGGTCCGCCTGGGCCAGCAGGCCCGCGAGCTTTCTCTCCACCTGATCCAGGTAGGCCAGCAGCTCGTCCTGCGGCGGCAGTTTGGACGAGTCCTTCTCTTGCCAGTCTACGTCGAAGCGCGGGTGCGCGCCCGCCTCCCCTGGCTTTAGCGCGCAATAGTCGTCGGTGGAGGTCAGGACGTGCAACGCCCATCCGGCCGGGCGCTGGTAGGGCGTGTCGCCTTTGCGCCACTCTTCGGCCGGGAAGGCCTGGATGGCCTGGCGGAACATGGCCAGCGCGCGCAGAAACTGGTCGGCCAGCGCCTCGGCCTGCGGACCGGCCTCGATGGCTGCCCACCAATACTCTGGGGCATAGAGCTTTTTGTACTCGGGCATGTCGTGCAGCACGGCCAGGTCGGTGTCTTGCCGTGACCAGGAAGTCAGGCTGGGGCGCAGGTCCAGGGCCTGGCGCAGCTTGGCGATGGCTTGCTGCCGGTTGCCCGAGAGGGCCAGGCCGCAGGCAGCGTTGTAGTGCACCAGGCCACGCCACTCGGCTCGCGTGTCGAGCGGCGCCGCGAGCTGGCTCCATTCCTGCCAGAGGCGGCCTGCGTCGGACTGCCGCCCGTGCTGGGCATAGAACTCGGCCACGTGCATCAGCAGGTGGGTGGCTGCGGTGTTTGCTACGTCCTGCCAGAGAGGTCGCCCCTCGGCACCCAAGGGCGCGGACAGCTTGAGCTCGTCCAGGGCGCGCAGGGCTTCCAGCAGTTCCGCCTGCGCACGGTTCGCGTCGGCCTGCACCTCTTCCCACGACGAGTGGCAGTAGCGTTCGAAGCACGCGGCATTGGCCGACTCGTAGTGGCCTGGCGAAGGGGGCGGCTCCGCGCCCTGCGCCAGGGCCGCCAGCCGTGTGGCCTGATGTTGTTCCCAGTAGGCCACGTGCGCCACGATGTCTTTGGCGCACCACTGCTCGTACGTGCCCACCGCAGAGCGTTGCTCTGCGGTGAGGCCGGCGACGAAGGCCCGCTGGGCCTTGTCACTGTGATCCAGAACCGACAGCAATTGGTCTTTCAGCGACACAGTCATACCTCCTTTTGGTTGACTTGTCAACGCATAGCGAAATGGATTACCGGATGGCGCACGGCGTGGCGTGCACTATCCGTTTCTCCGCTTGCCTGTCCGTTGGCGGACACCAACGTGCGTGGCCTGATCTACGCTGGATAGAGCCAGCCCGCGATGTCGTCCCACAGTTCGGGCATTTCCAGGGTCTGCGCAAACTCCTGCACCCAACGTCTGATGCGCTCGCGATCGAGATGCGGGTGGCTGGCAATGACGGCCTCGATGTCCAGCAGGTCCTTGGGCCTGTGTGCGACCGCTTTCAAGATGATCAGGTCTTCCGGCGTGGGCAGGCGAAGCGTCAACTCGCCGACAGAGCGTAGGCAGCCGCGTTCCACGGCTTCCACTTCGAAAGGCAGCGCGCCCAGAGCGACGTCCACGTTGACGCCGCTGGACTCGTGTCTGAGCAGCAGAATACGCTGCCGACGGGCAAAATCCAGTGCGTCGCCCAGGCGCGGAACGAGGCCCTCCTGTCGCGCAGCGTCGAGCAGACGGGGCAGGTCCTGCGTCGACAGCAAGATGAGAAGATCCAGGTCGGCGGTCACGCGCGGCTTGCCCAGGAGGCTGGCGGCGACGCCGCCGATGATGAGACCACGATTGTCCAGGCGCTCCAGCAGACGCTGCACGGCTGCCAGCGGCGAGAGAAGCTCATGCAGACTACTTGCTGTGCTCATATAGCTCCCGAAGCCTCGCCCAGCGTTGCCAGACCTGCTCTTCGCCTTCGTCAACCTCGCCAAGCGGCAGGCCCAGCTCGTGCGCCAGGCGCAAAAGAGCGTTGAGCTGCTGCCAGCGCTGCTCGATGGTCATGGCACGCAGCTCGGCGGCCTCCACAGCCGCCAGGGCGTCGTAACGGGCACGGTATTCTCGCAGTTGCCTGGGGTCAAGTGGCATGCCTGGACCTCGCGAGAGCGATTGGCAGTTGCCGGTGTCCGATGACCAACCGGTCTCTGTTCTGACATAAGATACCACGAAATCGGCCAACTGTCAATGCGCGGGTGGACTCGTCAACACAAAGGCACGAAGACTCAAAGAGGGCGGACATACAGAGCTCGAGTCTGGGTGGCTTGGTGTCTTTGTGTTGGGAACGAGCTCAGGACCCGCCTGCCGGCTAGCGTGAGCCCGCGGGCGTTGCGCCGCGTCCGCGGCCATCCAGCCGGCCGCACAGCACGACCAACCCCCACGAAGCCGCGAAAAAGCCGACTGCGGCCACCACCAACTCGATGTCCAGGCCAATGCGACCCTCCAGAGCCGCATCCATTGTACATCGAATGGGATTAGGGGGCGATCAAGATCGGGGCAAAGCACATCAAGATCGTGGAAAGAACACCGCCAGGGCTTTTGCCAAGTCGCACCGACAGAAGCGTGGCTCCGTATCGCAGAGATGCCTCACTTCGTTCAGCCCTGGCCTGAGGCGCCAGGACGAAGGCATGACAGAAAAGCGGACTTGAGAAAAGCCCTGAGTTGACCCCCGTCGCTGTTTGACATACAATGTTCTCGGCGTACTTGTGGTCTCACCGATTCTTGGGTCGCGCGACATACCCTGTCGCAGTACAGGTGTATGATTGGCCAGGATGCACGAAGAGGTGACAAGTGCCGGAACGCGAGAGCCTCAAGAAAGCCGAACGCTTGAGCAAGCTGACCCATCTGCTCTACCGCCATCCGCGCGGCATGACGGCGCGAGAGATGGCGCACGTGTGCGGCGTGACGCAGCGCACGATCCAACGTGACCTGCGCTCGTTGGAGCGCATGGGCGTGCCGCTGTGGCAGGAGGGCGCGGGCTACGGCGTGCTCGACGGCTACTTCCTGCCGCCCCTGGTGCTCGACCTCAACGAGGCAACCTCGCTTTACCTGGCCGCGCGCCTGCTGGCGCGCTACAGCGACCAGCACAACCCCTTCGTGGTCTCTGCATTGTCCAAGCTGGCCCAGGTGCTGCCGCAATCCATCGCCGCGCACGTGCAGCGCTCGGTGCAGGCGCTGGGTTTCAAGCCGGACAATCCCCAGTTCGACGCCGTCTTCCAGGTTGTGGCCCTCGGTTGGGCCACAGGCCGCCAGGTGCGCATCTGGCACCAGGCCGGCCACAGCGAGCACGTGCACGAGTACCTGGTCTGCCCCTACTTCATCGAGCCCTCCAGCGAAGGCTATTCCACCTACCTGATCGGCCATAGTTCCTACTTCAATGACATCCACACCTTCAAGATGGAGCGCATCCTGCGCGCCGAGCTGACGGACGAGACCTTTGAGCCGCCCCCTGATTTTGACGGCCCGCGCCTGTTGGCCTCGGCCTGGGGCGTGATGTACGGCGACGGGCCGGTTGAGGTGCGCCTGCGCTTCAGCTCGCGCGTCACGCGGCGCGTCAAAGAGAGCGTCTGGCACCCCACGCAACAGCTCGAGGACTGCGACGACGGGAGCTGCATTTTCAGCGTGCGCGTGGCCATGCCGCTGGAGATGAAGCCCTGGATTCGGGGTTGGGGGACGGACGTGGAGGTGCTCGGGCCGGAGGAGCTGCGACGGGAGTTGGGGCAGGAGCTTACGGAGGCGGCGCGGCGGTATGTGGGTCAGATCGAGGCGGCGGGTCACGATGCCTGAGGAGACCCTGCGCGTCGACGGCCTGAGACGAGTTGTGCGATGCTGGGGCAAGACGGGTCCGAGTCCAGATCAGTTCCACCCGGCTCTGTACCACATGCTGGATGTGGCACACGTGGCGCAACAGTTGCTGGCGGGGCGAACATCGGGCCGTTGGCGGCTGACACTCGAGCGGACGCTCGGCATCGACGGGAGCGCTGTGTCAAGTTGGGTGCCCTGGATCCTGTCACTGCATGACATCGGCAAGATCTCGGCTGCGTTCCAGATGAGCAAGGCGGAGCAGCTGCAACGTCTCAAGACTGAAGGCTACTCGTTTGGTCACTGGAATACGGGCGCAAACCTGTACCATGCCACTGTCGGGCAGGTGTTCGTAGCGGACAACTTGTCGTCGGTCATGCAGACTGAAGCTTCGGAAGCCGTTGTGCGACTCTGCTGGGAGATGATCGCGGGGCATCACGGGCGATATGGCACCCTTGAAGAGCAGAGATGCGCACGCAAGAGACTGCGCCAAGAGGAAGCGCTCGAGTGGGGCGTGTTACGCGTGGCTGCGGCGTCTGAACTCACGCAACGCCTGCTCCTGTTGCCACTGGACCTGCCATCTCCGGCGAATGTCTCCGCGGCCATCATGGCTCTCACTGGCTTTGCCATCCTATGCGACTGGCTGGGATCGGACGAAAGGCACTTTCCGCCGCAGCCAGGTTCGAATCTTGACGAATACGTGAAGCTCAGTCAAGCCCGCGCTTGGTCCGCGGTGGACGCGGCGGGCTTTGCGCAGCCGAGCAAGAGTGACAGCCCAGCCACCTTCGCTTCGCTCTTTCCAAGCATTGCATCGCCAAGGCCTCTGCAGAAGGCCGTAGACTCGATCCCTTCGGTAGTGCTGCAGGGCCCTTGCCTGGCCATCATCGAAGCACCCACGGGCGAGGGCAAGACGGAGGCTGCGCTGACGCTCGCACATCGGCTCGCGCAGGCCAGCGGCACTGACGAGCTGTACTACGCACTCCCGACGACGGCTACCAGTAACCAGATGCACCAACGCGTGGAAAGGCACCTGCGTGACGGGTTGCGGCTGTCGGGCAAGGTGCGCCTGGTGCACGGTCAAGCATTCCTTGTACAGGATGACGCAGCCATCCGCCCACCCGAGGATGACGACGAAGACCGAAAGGCAACGCTAGAGTGGTTCGCACCCAAGAAACGTGCGCTTCTGGCGCCCTTTGGCGTGGGCACGATCGACCAAGCCGAGCTGGCAGTCCTGAACGTGAAACACACCGCCCTGCGTATGCTTGGGCTGGCAGGCAAGGTGATCATCCTGGACGAGGTACACGCCTATGATATGTACATGACGACCATCGTCGAGCGCCTGCTCAATTGGCTGAGCGAGCTTGGTACGTCCGTGATTCTCCTTTCGGCGACGCTGCCAAAGGAGCGCCGCGAGCGATTGGCCGAGGCTTATGGAGTCACGTTGGACGCTTCTGAGATCCACTCAGCCGACTACCCCTGCCTCTGGGTGGTTGGCAGGCACGGCAGCTACTTCGCGTCGCCTCCTGCCTTCCAACCCGACCGGCGTCTGGAACTGCACTGGCTGCACCTCTCGGATGCCCAAGTTAAGGCGCAGTGGCTCCTCGAAGCAGTGGCCCGAGGCGGCTGTGCCTGCTGGATCACCAACACCGTGCGGCGCGCCCAGGACCTGTTTGAAGAGGTGGACCGGCTCGCACCGCCTGGCGTGGACCGCTCGCTGCTGCACGCGCAGTTCCCGCTGGATGAGCGCCAAATGAAGGAGACGGCCCTGGCCGAGAAGTACGGGCCTGAGCCGTGCAGCCGCCCAAGACGTGGCATCGTGATTGGCACGCAGGTCCTCGAGCAGAGCCTGGACCTTGACTTTGACGTCATGGTCTCCGACCTGGCCCCTGTTGATCTACTGCTGCAGCGCGCTGGTCGCTTGCAGAGGCATTCCCGTCGGCAGCGGCCGACAGCGCATCTTAGGCCGCACTTCTGGATCAACTGCGAGCTGAACCAGAAAGACGATCCGAATCTGCGCATCGACAGCCGAATCTACGCCGAGTATTTCCTAATGCAGACCTGGGCCGCGCTCTCGAACCGCGAGGAAATCTGCCTTCCAAGAGACTACAGACCGCTGGTGGAGGCGGTCTACGGCGGGGCGCCACCGCAGGAAGAAGGGGTTCTCGCACATGCGTGGTACAGTCTGTTGAAGGAGAACAGCAACGCTGGCGGTGAGGCGATGCTAAGACTGCTCCCTCCACCCGATCCAGAGGACCCCTTCTGCGCGTCTGCGGCGAAGATGCAGTTCCACGAAGAGGAGGGTTCAACGCGCTGGATCGTGGCCATGACGCGCCTGGGCGAGGACAGTGTCACGGTCATCCCGCTGGAACGCAACGGAGACAGGGCGTGCAATGGCTCCATCGAAGTGGACACCCAGACGCCGGCGTCACGCCAAATGCAGTTGGCGCTGTTGCGACGCAGTCTGCGGGTCAGCCGTCCTGAAGTCGTTGAGTGGCTACGCGCGGTCGAGCAGGATCTTCCCGGGCTGTTCAGCGAGTCGCCGCTCCTGAGGAACACGTTTCCGCTATGGTTGGTAGAAGGGCAGACGCGCGTGCCGACCGGCAAAGGCGCATTGTTGCTGCGCCTGGACGCCCGCCTGGGCCTTGTCATACGAAAGGAAGGAGAGTAGTGCATGATTCAATCCCGAGCAGATGCACCGCATTTCGACTTGTGGACCGAGCCCTGGATCACGCTTGAGCGCCCTGGCGGCGGACGCGAACGCCTGGGTATTGAGCAGACGCTCTTGCGCGCCCACGAGTTCAGGGCCATCTACGAACCATCGCCGCTCGCGGTGGTGGGCACGCACCGCCTCTTGACGGCCATTCTGCAGGCAGCCGTGGACCCGCAGAAAGCCGCCGACCTTCGGCGTCTTTGGGCAGCGGGGCGCTTTTCCGAGGACCGAGTGAGGGCTTTCGGGTTGCATTTCGGGGTGCGGTTTGACCTTTTCTCGTCCGATGCGCCGTTTCTGCAGAGCGCTGATTTGGCATTGCAGCCCGCCAAGGGAGAACTCGTGAAGACCGCCGCCTACCTGTTCCTGGAGACGCCGTCTGGAAGTAGCATCACACACTATCGGCACGGCAGTGAAGAGACCCAGGTGTTCTGCCCTGTCTGCGCGGCGGCTGGATTGGTGACTATGCCCGCCTTTGCGACGTCAGGCGGAGCCGGCATCAAGCCGTCGATCAATGGCGTGCCTCCCATCTATGTCGTTCCCGGCGGACGAACGCTCTTCGAAAGCCTGGCGGCATCCCTGCTCCTGCCCAAGAACCTGCCGGAGGTCGCGTCGCACGATGTGGACAAGGCATGGTGGTCGCGTGAGCCCCTGGTCGGACATGGGCAAGAAGTATTGGAGGTGGGCTATCTCCACAGTCTAACGTTTCCTGCCAGGCGAGTGCGCCTGCATCCTGGCGAGTTGGGTGCTCCTTGCACGCGTTGTGGGCAGGTGTCACACTGGGGAGTGCGCACCATGGTCTTTGACATGGGCGAAAGCCGGCCCAAGGACGCGCCCATCTGGTTTGATCCATTTGCCGCCTACATCCTGCCTGATGATACAAGTGGGAAGGGCCCACGCCCGGTGCGACCGATTGCGGGGCACGCTCTGTGGCGCGAGTTCGGCGCCCTCTTCCTTCCACATTCTGGAGGCGGCGGCAAGGCGGCCAACACGAGACGGCCGGGGGTGTTGTACCAGCTTGCCAACGAGGATCTTGGCATCCCCTGGGAGGACTACCCATTTCGCTGCGTGGGAGTGCGCACCGACATGAAAGCCAAGGTCTTCGAATGGGTGGACGCGGGTTTCGAGGTGCCCTGCCGCTTGTTGAGCAACGAGCGTGCTGGTGACACGGTTCAGGAAGCTACGTCGTTCGCGACGGACTGCATGGCCGTTCTGAGGGGAGCCTTTCGGGCAGCCTCAACCGAAACCCGGAAAGGGGAGCGGCACCACGGACTTGCCCAACGCATGATCGACGACTACTGGACGGCGCTGGCAGGCCCCTTTCGTGGATTCGTCGCGGGACTTTCCTTGCTGTCTCCCGAACAATTCGAAACCCAGGCACGACTGTGGGCCCAGAGCGTAGTCCGCGAGGCACAGCGAGCCTTTGTTCGGGCCATCAGCGCCCTGGGTGACGACGCGGAAAACCTGCGTCGGCAGGTGCAAGGCGAACGCATCTGCCGGTACAGGCTGCGCGTTCTGACGCAGAAGCGCTACCCGCTGCATGAGGAGGAAGTGAATGACTGAGCGAAGCATTGACTCCAAGATCAGCGCGTTTGTGGAACGGCTAGCGCGCCTCGATGCGGGAGGACTGGCTCGCCTCAAACGCAATGCTGGCCGAAGCCTCGCCGAGTCTCGCGATGCGCTCGGGCTTTTCTACAGTGTTCTACCGTCCGGCGTGCCTCAGAGGCAGGAGGACACATACTTTTTGCTTGCCACGCTCTACCCCTTGGCCGACGGCGGCGGTCAGGGCGACCTCGGGGAAGCCCTGCGTCGGGCCCGGACTGTGCAGAACGGCAAGGGCCTGGACCGACGGGTCAAGATCCTGCTCGACGCCGACGAGAAACAGATGGCCTTTCGATTGCGGCAGGCGATCCACTTCTTGCAGTCAAGCCGCGTGCGCGTCAATTGGGCACGACTGCTAGAGGATCTGCTCCGCTGGACCCACCCCGACCGTTTTGTGCAACGCAAGTGGGCCCGCTCGTACTTTGCCGAGTAATTGAGAAAACCTGAAGGAGGCTCGTATGTTGATCCAAGTCCACATGTTGCAGAACTATGCTCCCGCCAACCTCAACCGCGACGACACCGGCTCGCCCAAAGACGCCATTTTCGGCGGTTTTCGGCGCGGCCGTATCTCCAGCCAATGCCTGAAGCGCAGCATCCGCAAGTCCGAAGCGTTCGCAGTCGAATTCCAGAATAACGCACTGCTAGGCGTTCGAACCAAGCTACTGCCCAAGCTGATCAACGACGAACTGCAGGGCATGGGCGTGGATGAGGACACACGCAATGCCATCGTTGCCCGCGTGCCGGACATCGGACGCGAGTCAGACAAACGCCAAGAGGGCGACTCCGATGCTGCAGCTTCCTCGGAGTCAGCAGCCGAGGCCAAGAACGAGACTCGCCAGCTCATCTTTGTCGGCCAAAACGAAGTCGGACCGCTAGCCAGGAAGCTGCTGGAACTGTACAAACAGCATGGGGCCAAGTGGGGCAAGGTCAAGATCTCTGAGATCACCAAGGTGCTGGGCAAGAGCACGCCCCTCTCCGTGGACATCGCCATGTTCGGCCGCATGACCACCTCCGAAGCATTCGAGGACGTGCAGGCCGCTGTTCAGGTGGCGCATGCACTGTCAACGAACACGCTGACCCAGGAATTCGACTACTACACTGCTGTGGATGACATCTCCGGCAAATCGGGCGCGGGCATGATTGGCGACGTCGAATTCAACAGCTCCACCTACTACAAATACCTCAACGTCCATTGGGAGCAGCTAGTGAAGAACCTCGGCGGTGACACGGAGGTGGCGCGACGTGCCGTCCTTGCTCTCCTGCAAGCCGCTGCCACGGCCCAGCCCACTGGCAAACAGAACTCCTTTGCCGCCCACAATTTCCCTGACCTCATCCTGGTCGAGGTCAGCGACGGCAACCTCCCTGTCAGCTACGCCAATGCCTTCGTCAAGCCGGCGCGAGCCAGCGGAGACAAGTCACTCATGGATGACTCAGTGGACAAGCTCACCGACTACCTGTCGCGCGTGGCCAAGACCTACGGACTGGAGGCCCGACGTGCCTTGGTGACGCTGGCCGACCACCAGATGCCGTTGGTTAAGAGACTGCCGTCTCTGTCGCTGCTCAAGCAGTGGTTGGAGAAGGGACTCCTGGAGGGGTGAGATGGCAAACACCGTGTTTCTGCGTCTGGAAGGCCCCATGCAATCCTGGGGGGAGCGGGCACACTGGAGCGTGCGCGACACCGCTCCTGAGCCCACCAAATCCGGCGTAATCGGGCTCGTGGCCTGTGCTCTGGGCCTGAGCACCGACGAGGACCTGCGCTCCCTCTCGCACGCCGTGCGCATGGGCGTGCGCTGTGACCAACCCGGCACACCCATCGTGGACTATCACACGGTGGTCGGCGGGGTTCTGTCGGCCGCGGGAAAAATCAAGTACACGGCCAGCACCGGTGAGCCAGAGACCGTAGTCTCCTCACGCCACTATTTGTGTGATGCTTCCTTCCTGGTGGCGTTGCGCGCTGAGCCTGATGCGCCGGAACTGATTCAGCGAATCGCACAGGCGCTTCGGTCGCCATGCTGGCCCGTCTATTTGGGGCGGAAGTCATGCCCACCCAGTCGCCCAATCCTAGAGGGTGTGGGCTACTATGGCTCCCTGTCCGAGGCACTGTCCGCGTGGCCCGCCGCCGAAGAGATGCACGTGCGCTTGGTGATCGAATGCGCACCGGAGTGGGGCGTAAGGAGGCGCGACGAGCTTGAGTCTCGCTCGCACCGCGTGTTCGGGCCGCGCTACACTCGGGAAGAATACCTCGCGCTGAAAGCAGCCAAGGAGGAATGATGTACGTCGGGCGTCTACGTCTGAATCCCAGTCGGCTGGCCGTGGGCTGGTGCGCCAACCCCTACAGAGTGCACCAGCGCTTGAAGATGGCCTTTGACGGCGATCCGCGACTGCTCTTTCGCATCGAGGACGAACGGGAAGGCACTCAGATCATCGTGCAGGCAACCCGTGCACCCAAGTGGGACGCTGCATTTGCGGACTTTCTAGTGCTGTCTGGCCCGCCGGAGCACAAGCCCTTTGCACCATGCTTGTCAGAAGGGCGAGTGTATCGCTTCCGCCTGCTTGCCAACCCCACGGTAAAGCGGAATGGCCGCCGCCTGGGCCTGCTGCGCGAGGAAGATCAACGTGCCTGGCTGGCGCGCAAATTGGCCGATGCCGGTGGCGAGCTCGTGGGTTGCGTGGCCTCGACACACGGCTTGCGGCGCAGTGAGAAGAATCCGCACAAAGACGCAAGCGTCCAGACCCACCTGGCAGTCCTATTCGACGGAGCGCTGCGGGTCAAGGATGCGGGTCGGTTGTGCAGGGCCCTGGAGACGGGCATTGGGGCTGCCAAGGGCTATGGTTTCGGGCTGCTTTCACTGGCCCCGATAAGGTAGCTGGATCAGAACAGGCTCCGGGAGGGGCATCATGCGCGATTTACACGACCTGCCCAAGCTGCGTGACAGTTTGAGCTACCTTTACGTCGAGAAGGCGGTCGTCAACCGCAAGGACAATGCCATCGAGTTCATCGACGAAGAGGGACGTGTCATGGTCCCGGTGGCAGCCCTGTGTGTCTTGATGCTGGGACCCGGCACGAGCATCACCCACGCGGCCATCAAGGTCCTCGCCGAAAGTGGCTGTACCATCGTCTGGACCGGTGAAGACGCCACACAATGCTACGCCCAAGGCACTGGAGAGACTCGCAAGGCATACCACCTGCTGCGGCAGGCCGAGCTGGCCTGTGACCCGGTCAAGCGCATGGACGTGGTGTTGCGCATGTATCACATGCGCTTTGGCGATCAGCTCGAACCCTCGCTGAGCCTGGAGCAGATTCGCGGATTCGAAGGTGTTCGAGTCAGGGCTGCCTACGCCCAGGCCAGTCAGGCCTCGGGCGTGCCATGGAGCGGACGCAAATACGACCGCAGGCAATGGTGGAACAGCGATCCCATCAATCGCGCCCTGTCCGCTGCCAACGCGCTGCTCAACGGCCTGTGCCACGCTGCCATCGTGTCTGGCGGCTACTCGCCGGCCATCGGCTTCATCCACACTGGCAAGCAACTCTCCTTCGTTTATGACCTGGCGGACCTCTACAAGGTCGAGATCACCATTCCAACCGCGTTCCAGATAGTGGGTGAGTCGACGGAGGGCGTTGAATCGCGCGTGCGGGCCGCTTGCCGACAAGTGTTCAAAGAACGGCGGCTCCTGGAACGCATGCTGCCCGACATTGATGGCCTGTTGGGCATCTCTGCGCATGAGAACACGCCCGAGCAAACGGAGGACTCGGTAGATGATCCGGCGTGTCCCGAGCCACTGTGGACACCGGGGCAGCCGCCTGGCGGCGAGGAGGCGCTATGCTCGTGATGGTGCTTGAAAGCGTGCCCCCAGGCCTGCGTGGGGAGCTGACGCGCTGGCTGATCGAACCGCACCCTGGCGTTTTTGTGGGGCACGTAACGGCCATGGTGCGCGAACGGCTCTGGGAAAAGTGCAACAAGCGTCGCAAGGCTGGTGGCGTCGTGCAAATCTGGACCACCAACACAGAGCAGCACTTCCGGATGCGCATGGCGGGCCTGACAGACCGCAACGCTGTGGACCTCGAAGGCCTGCAGCTCGTGCGCGTTCCAAGCCGTTCGCCTTCACGTTCCGAAGAGTAGCGAGACCTTGGCCCGCACGTAGCCAACACCGTCGGCATGCGAAGGGTTTTCCCCACGCGCGTGGGGGTGGACCGGACTGGTATTGACAATAGCACCAGCAGCAGCAGTTTTCCCCACGCGCGTGGGGGTGGACCAGACGGCGTGCCCAAGGTGCGGCGGCGCTATGGTGTTTTCCCCACGCGCGTGGGGGTGGACCGTTGTCAGTCAGGCTGTTGACGGCCTCGTAGGAGTTTTCCCCACGCGCGTGGGGGTGGACCGCGAGATGCCATCAGGGCGTTGTACATCAAGAAGTTTTCCCCACGCGCGTGGGGGTGGACCGCGTCCTGCGCCCAGGCACGAAGGGCCGCCGCCGTTTTCCCCACGCGCGTGGGGGTGGACCGCGCACGTATACAAAGCCAACTAGTAGACATAACGGTTTCCCACGCACGTGGGGGTGGACCGAACTGCAATTCTGCCAAACGAACCCATTTTCCGGCTCTTCCGTTTTCCGCACGCGCGTGGGGGTGGGCCGAGCTGGAGTGTCAGCGGCTGGTTTCGGCATCACCGCGGCGCGGATCCTCCAGGTGCTCCAGGTCGGCCAGGTCCTGCCGGCCACCCGCCGCTCCCTTTCTCCTCCGAAGGCTCCCCAATTGGAGTTTCCGCCTCCCGACGGTAGAATAGGCTTGGTGCAGAGAGGCAATCCTTCTGGAGGATCGGCAGTGAAATCGTTCGGGTTTGTGAGTAAGCACGCGCGCAAATACGCGGGACCGCTGCTGGCGACCGTGCTGAGCATGTCGCTGCTGGTGGGGCTGCAACTGGTGAGTCCCTGGATCATTAGAAACATGATCGCCATCGTGACCGCTCCAGCTGCGCAGCGTCTCGCCGCAGGCGAGAGCGTCGGCCCCGAGGCCATGGCGCGCGTGGCGCGCCTGGCCTTGCTGGCGCTGGGCATCTACCTGCTGCAGGCCGGACTGCGCTTTGTGCGCTCCTACATGGCCCACATCGCCGGCTGGGGCGTGGTGGCCGACGTGCGCCAGGAGATCTACGAGCACCTGCAGCGCCTGTCGCTCTCCTTCTACGAGGACAAGCAGACCGGCCAGTTGATGTCGCGCACGGTCAACGATTCGGACCTGATGGAGCAGTTGATCGCGCACGCCATCCCTGACGTGCTGGTCAACGTGCTGATGCTGGTCGGCGTCAGCGCGGTGTTGGCCAGCATGAGCTGGCGACTGACGCTGCTGAGCATGCTCCCGATTCCCTTGATCGTGCTGGCCATGCAGGGCTATTCGCGCTACGTGCGGCCGGCTTTCCGCGCGCGCCAGGTGACGCTGGGCGAGCTCAACGCCGCGCTCAACGACAACCTCTCCGGCATCCGCGAGATCAAGGCCTTTACGCGCGAGGAGACCGAAGCCGAGCACATCTCCGAGTACATCAGCCGGCATCGCGAGACGAACCTGCGCGCCCTGCGCCTGATGGCCACCTTCCACCCCTTTGTGGAGTTCTGCGCCGCCCTGGGCACGCTCGTCCTGATCTACTTTGGCGCACGGCTGGTGCTGCAGCAGACGCTGCCCATCGCCGACCTGGTGGCCTTCTTCCTCTACCTGGACCTGCTCTACCAGCCGGTGCGCGCCCTCAGCGACGCCTGGGAGGCCGTCCAAACGGCGCTGGCGGGCGCCGGGCGCGTGGCCGAGCTGCTGGACGAAACGCCGGACGTGGTCGAACGCCCGGACGCGCTGGAGCTGCCGGGTCGGGCGCAGGGGGCCATCGTGTTCCACGACGTGAGCTTCCGCTACGCGCAGGGCGACAACGTGTTGCAGCACATCGACCTGGACATCGCGCCGGGCAGCCTGGTGGCGCTGGTGGGGCCCACCGGCGTGGGCAAGACCACGCTGGCCAAGCTCATCCCGCGCTTCTACGACGCCTGCGAAGGCTCGCTCACGCTGGACGGCCACGACCTGCGCGACCTGACGTTGAAGAGCCTGCGCAGCCAGGTCAGCATCGTGCTGCAGGACGTGTTCCTGTTCCACGGCACGGCGCGCGACAATATCCTGTTCGGCCGTCCCGATGCCACGGAAGAGGAGATGATCGCGGCGGCGCAAGTGGCCAACGCGCACGAGTTCGTCCTGGCGCTGCCTGAGGGCTATGACACGCTGCTGGGAGAGCGCGGCGTCAAGCTGTCGGGCGGGCAGCGGCAGCGCATTGCCATCGCGCGCGCCGTGCTCAAGGACGCGCCCATCCTAATCCTGGACGAGGCGACCTCGTCGGTGGACACCGAGACCGAGGCGCTGATCCAGCAGGCGCTAGAGCGGCTGATGGTGGGGCGCACCACCCTGGTGATCGCCCACCGCCTCTCGACCATCCGCAGCGCCGACGTGATCGTGGTCCTGGAGGGCAGTCGCATCGTCGAACGCGGCACGCACGCTGAGCTGATGGCGCAAGACGGCCTCTACCGCCGCCTCAACGAGGTGCAGATCGACGACCAGCCGCGCTGGCGCGCGGTTGGCACGAACTAGCAGAACAACCCTCCCGAAAGGTCGCGCTGCCTACGTGGGGCACGCGCCATGGCACCTTTCGGGAGGGTTTCTTCACGCGCTTATTGGTACCTCACCACCAGCCGTGGCCGCAGGTCCACCTGGGAATAGTCGCTCCCGGCAAAGACGAACGAGTAGGCGGCGTTGTCCAACTGGCGCAACAGCACGCCGTTGTTCGGCAAGGTTCCGTTGACCCAGTCTTGCACCAGCCCCCGCAAGTCAAAGCGATACCAGCAGCGCGGACCCGCCGTCGTGAGCTGGGCTTGCGCCTGCGCGCGCCGGTCCGACAGCGTGTCATTGCAGCCAGGGGCGGCCCATGGCTGGCCGTCCTGCGCCCAGTTCCACGTCGCCTCGTCCAACCGCACCGTCGTGCTGACGGCATACGCGCCGAGGGCGATGTTCGCGTTCGACCCACTCCAGCTCAAAGCGTAGACTTCCAGCCACGCCTCCTCGATGCTGGCGCCAGGCGGAATGGGCGACACGTCGATGCGCATCAGCGCGGCGTACGTCCGCTTGTACCCCACCCGGAGCTGGCCGTCCAGCGCATAGTTGGCGTCCGGACTGTACTGATAGATGACCGTGTCGGGATTGTCATCCCCCACGCCAGCCTGCAGCGTGACCACGGTGCCAGGCAGCGGCGTCGGCGTGGGCATCGGCGTGGGAGTGGGCGTTGGCTCCACTGGCTCTGCGGCGCGCACGCACAGGTCGTCGCTGGCGCTGACCGGCGGCGCCACCTGCTCGCTGTCGACCCACACGTGGTTCGTCAGGCAGTTGCCGCCCTGCGCCTGATAGGTGCGCGCCTTGATCCACACCTGCTGCTGGAAGCCGGGCCCGATGCTGGGGATGAGCCAGGTCACGGTGTTCACGCCGTCGAAAACGCCGCCCGGGCTAGGCTGCACCGCATACGGTGCCACACCCACGGGCAGCGTGTCGCTGATCACCACGTTGGTGGCGGGCGTGCTAGCCGTGTTGGTGATGTCGATATAGTAGGTGAAATCCCACGCCGCCGTGACCGGCTCGGGCGCGTGCCGCTTGGACACCTGCAGTCCCTGCAGCGCGCTCACCGCCACGTCCTGGTTGTCCGACGCGTCGCTCTCGTAGCTGCCGGTGATCTGCACGGTGTTGGTGAGGGCCCAGTCCAGGCCCACGTCCTGCGCACGATCGAGCATGGCAGTAAAGACCAAGGTGCCCGTCGTGCCGCTCTGCAGCGACGGCGTGTACCAGGTGAGCTGGTTGCCAGAGAGCGTGGGTGCGCCCCAGCCCGCAGGCGCGCTGAGCACTTGCCCAAACGACACGCCGCCCGGCAGCGTGTCTGTGACGTAGACGTCCGGCGCTGCACTCGGCCCGGCGTTGGCGTAGGTCAGAGTGTAGGTGAGCACGGCGCCGGGCTGGGGCGCGACCGCGGCCGGCTCTGCCTGCTTGGTCACTTGCAGGTCCGCTTCGCCGATCACCACCTGATCGGCGCTCAGGGTGACGGTCATGGGTTTGAACAGATTGTCACCGCTAAAGGTGGCGCTGATGGGATGCGTGGCCACCGCCAGCCAGTCCACGTTCAGGCGCGCCGTGGGCAAGCCTCCCGTCAATGCAGCCGGAGCCCCCAGCGGCAACCCGTCGGCGTGGAACTGCACTGTGCCCGTCGCGGGCACGCCCATGATGCCCGAGTCGACGACCGCGGTTAGGGTGATGGGCTGACCCAAGTAGGACGGGTTGTGCGAAGACGCCAGCGTCATCTCCCAGACCTCCCGGCGGTCGGTGATGTTGAGCCCGCGCAGCCTCGTCAGCGGCACGAACTGGTCGTCGCCGGCATACGTGGCTGTCACGGTGTAGGTGCCAATGGGCAGTCCGGCGATATCGGTCTGGGCCAAGATCTCGCCCCAGGTGCTGATCTGGATGGGCGCTGGAACGCCAAGCGGCACGCCGTCCAGGTCAAACTGCACGCCTCCGGTGGGGGTGTAGCCCAGCGTCGGCATCAGGTTGAAGCGCAACAGGAAGGTCAGTGGATTATTGATCACCTCGTAGCCTAGCACGTACAGCGACGCGCCCGCATCCAGGCGTGCCTGGGCGTCCAGCGGTCCCAGTCGGGCGATGTTGCCATACACGTCCGAGGCGACGACGGTCACACGATAGTCGCCCGGCGCCCAACCCGCAGCGGGATTGAGCAGGCTCCACTGCGTGCCAGAGACGGTCGCGTTGGCCTCGAAGCTGCTGCCATCCGGCCGCCCCAAGGTCACGCGCACCTCTTGCACGCCTCCGCCGTCGCTCACCGTGCCGGTGACGAACGCGGGCGCTGCAGGCCACAGGTAGGTCGGAATGGGCATGGCGTTGAGGTCCGAGTCGATGGACAGGCTGGGCGGTATACTGTCAACGGTGGTCGTCATCCAGGCCGTCACGGTGGTGTTGCCCACCCCATCCACGGCGCGTGCCCGCAACGTGTGGGTCACGCCGTCTTCATGGGGCAGGCTCCACGTCCACGACCAGCCCGCCAACCCGTGAGCGTCGGGGGCATAGGGCCCCGTTCCAGGCAGCCAGGCCGCGGTGTCCGCATCGAGCTGCACGTCGACCGTGCTGACCAGAGCGCCCGCAGGCGCGGGGTCGCGCGTCGAGCCCGTGAGCACGGTGCTCGTGCCGGTGAGCGCCGCCGGCACGTTCAGGGTCACGGTGGGTGCAGTGGTGTCCACGACCAGGGTGAGCGTGGCCACCGGCCCCAGCGTGCCCCAGTTGTCCGCGCCCTGGGCCTGGAGCTGCACGCTGCCGGAGCCAGGCATGGCCAGTTCGGCGCTCCAGAAGCCTGCGCCGTCGGCCGGCTGCCAGGCGCCCGCGCCGAGGCGCACCTGCACCTGGCCCACGCCCGCGCCCGCGCCATCGTCGGCCGTGCCATAGATCGTGTACACGCCAGTGGCAGCCACCGCTCCGGGCCGGCTATAGATGCTCAAGGCAGGGCCACTGCCATCCACGCGCTGGCTCAGCGTGGCGCTGGCTTGAGCGGCACTGTTCCAGAGCAACCCCGCCGTGGTGGTGACCTCGAACAGCGGCGCTAGCACCGCCGCCGTGCCCAGCCGTCCGGTCACGGTCACCACGCGGGTAGCGCCCACGGCCAGGGTGGGCACGTTCAGCAGCCAGTGGTTGTTCAGGCTGCAGTCGGCGCAGGTCGCGCCGGTGGGGGTGCCGACGTAGGTCAGCCCGCTGCTGGCGTCGAGCGTCAGTTGTAGCGTGCCGACGTTCTCGCTCTCGAGATTCTGCAGCGTGACGATGTAGGTCAGCGACTGCGTCGGCCCGTAGGGCACGCCGCTGGGCTGTGGGCTGCTGAGCGACATCACGACGCCCACAGCGCGCGGCTGGTTCTGGTTGGGCGCGGTCGCCGTGCAGATGCGGCTCCAGTTGTAGGCCGCCGTCCACGGCCCGGCCAGCGCATTGGTCGTCGGGAAGACGCTCCACACCGCGCCGGCGTCATCCACCGCAAACGCCAGCAGCTTGACCGGAGTGTCCCACGGCAGGCTGAGCGGGATGCGCACTTCGCTGCCCGCGCTGGTGCCGAGCGCGAACTCGAGCGCGCCGGACGTCCAGCTCCCGTTGTAGTGCCATAGCCGGCCATCGTCAGGCCCGTTGATCTCCACCGCATAGTTCGCGGCAAAGGGCAGCGTCGTGCCGGTGCCGCTCACGGGCGTGGTGCTGCCCACGCCGCCGGTGCTCAGGTAGGCCCACATGCTGCCGTCGGTGGCCCACTGCGCGCCTTGCCACGCCAGGTAGAGGCCTAGGCCATCAAACGTGAAGTACAGCGACTGCGCGCGGCCCGAGCGCTCGTCGTCGTCCATCAGTTCATAGGCCGTGCTCCACTCGTTGTTGCTCACATCTACGAGCCCGTCCAGGATGATGCTCTGACGCCAGTCGGGGCAGTCCCACGCCACGCCGCCGCCAAAGCGGCCCACGTGCCAGGGGCCATAATTCTTGTAGCACAGGTTGCCCGCGGCGTCCCGCGCGCCCAGGTGCAAGTACCAGTCGCCGATGCCCGCCGAGTCGATGCGCCGCACCTCACCCGGCACGACGGTAATCTCGGTCGAAGGCACGGTATCCGGGGATTGGTCGTAGGTCAG